>Ga0268261_10002011_pt1 | contig 14421 bp, 14 predicted proteins | sample TergutNc150P1_FD_190353 | JGI IMG/M metagenome (GOLD analysis project Ga0268261, IMG submission 190353) | Nasutitermes corniger P1 segment gut microbial community from laboratory colony in Florida, USA - Nc150 P1 (SPAdes) (version 2) | ecosystem: Host-associated > Arthropoda: Insects >... | reverse complement strand
ATCCCACCGGGGGCATGGATATTTGTCTGTTGTGAGTGTCGTGTGTTGTCAGGTAGAGGTCTCTGCGACGAGCTGATCACTCGTCCAGAGGAGTCCTACCGACTGTGCTGCGTCGTCGTGTGTGATCCAGAAACATCAAGAATGGGTGCTCCATATATATATATGACATTAGTAGCCTAAAGGTTAATAATTTAACCCTTATCCTGCCAATGTGGAGAAAATGGAGAACTCCTAATAAAGCCAGCAAATAGCAGATGGGATTTAATTTGGGCTTTAAAGGGTTAATAAACATCTTGCTGATTACATTATAAAGATTAACATGTCCCACTTCTGTTTACTTACTCGTACACCATTTGTTACTTCTGTATTAATTGCCTTCCAACTGGCATATCTTATGCAAGTAAATGGTGTTTCTCTTTGTTTCCATCTAAATTTGCGACATTTATTTGGCGTTAAAACAATCATCTTTGCCAGGATAAAGCCATGAGGACATTGTTTTCATTCAGACATAGTGTATATTCTGTACAAACAGATGCCATGACAATATCATGATTACATTCCAGTACACTTTGTTGCACAAAATACATGGTATTGACTTAACATAAGAAGAATAATTATATACAAAATGTCACATGTAACTACAAGAAGAAAGTTCAAAATTATAAAAAATAATATAACCAACAATTTTTGTCAATAAAATTAAGCACTTATATTTCCTACACGCCAGGCTTGCAGTAAAAAATCTGAATTGATATAAAATTGATAATGTATGTTGTTGCTTTGTTGTCTCATTTTTGTGCTTCCTGTACCTACAATATTCTAAGTTCAATTACAGCTTATTTTAACTATCAGTGGGACCATGTAGTAGGGTCTGCCAATTCATACAGACAGAATACAAATCATATAATTGATGTGTTTCAGACCAGTTCATGTACATCTTATACAATGTACCAGATGAACAATGGGAATTGTAGGTACGGTTACCCATTAGGTTAGGAGAAACAGACTGGGTCACCTACATAACAGCATTTTACTTAAACAATTCTTATCGAATGGCAAATGATGCATTTGCCATTGCAGATGTACTTAGCACATCATATACATGATGTGACTTGACAATGCGTTATCTTCACCCCAACATGAGCTCCTTTCCTGCTGTTCATGCAGTGAATTTTGTAATGTTATATAAACACAAGCAATGGAAATAAATGCCTTCAAATTTGTTAATAAAATTTATGACAGAAGTATTAAAGATACATTTCATACAAGCTCTATGATGAACCCATCTAATACACTTTAAAATTCAAATTGCTGCCTGGAGATAATTACAAATACGTCCATCACATGCCATATGTTAATATAACTGCACTACTTGGTCATTGTACTTGTCCATCCATTCACCATAAGGTTTTTTTTGGTAATTATCTACCATGTTAAACATCACACCTTACACTTCTTGTTGCAACACAGTACACAAATTTTATAATACGGAAATGCCACATGTCAAAATTATATACCTATAATTCAAATTTCATAGGGCCATTGGCTGGCATCTGTACTTTCTCATTAGGATTAAGCACGATTTAGCAATATTTGGAAAAAAAAAAAAAATTAAGAGTAATGCAGTAAGCAGAGAGTGCAGAAAACTTGTCTTAAAAGACTAATTTCCCATATATTAAGAAGTCATCATGCAATCAAGTAAACAAAGAAAAAATAAAGAAAAGTTAAAGAGTGTCATCTACAAATTCTGTGTGCCTGTGCAATGGAGATTTCGTTCAGTCTTTGTGTGACTGAAGACACACCCAACCTTTCAAAGCAAGTTTGTTTGAATAAAGACATATGTGAATATTTGTCTTTGATACAGATTTAAAAAATGAGGTCAGCCATGTACAGCAATATTTAACAAACTGAGTCACTTCCCATGTGGAATTGGAATACCAATTACTGGACAAATATAGGAAGTCCCTTATCAATACACATGGAAACAGACTATTAGACATTAACCACTTATCACTTCCTGATATTTGTTCTCAATTATCCTGTCACTAACAACCTGTTACAGTTTTTCCATATATATCTTTTATGACGCTGAAAACTGTCTTGAGGTTTTTTGAACAGTATCTTGCACTAATCACTACATTCACAATTTCTGCCCACAACTCTGCAGATATGTGTATGGAACAATACAAAACATTGAGGTGTGAATACATGTAATGTACAAAGAGTTGTGCTCTACATGACAGAAGAAGCAGACACAATTGAGATGTAATTTCAGACATGCTATCCCAAAATAAACAGTAATGACCAGGAGAGAAGAGGCTACTCAGAACAGTTAGGCGAATGGTATGACATTAAAATGGATCTCAGGAAAAAGGATGAGAAGATGTTGACTGGACTCATCTGACTCCAGACAGCAAATGGTGGTGGGTTCTTTTCATGCAGTAATGAACCCCAAGTTCCCATGAAAGGTGAGGAATTTGTTGAATGAGTCAACTATAGCTCAAGCTCTTTGCTCCATCTTTCTACAGAAGCATTAAAACTACACAGTGCATCTTCCAGAACCTGCACTATAACAGTTCATAGCAATGTCATATAAACAAGTTATTATTGTGTTAAAAATATATATTCACATTAGTGTACAGTATCTCTTTTGGAAGTTTTCTGATAAGCAAGGCTTAAGAATATGATGAATCAAATACAACCTGTATTGTTTTGAAAATCAGTTCTGAATTCTGAAGTACTATTATGAATAAGACAAAGCTGTACCAAATATTTTATGTTTTACACACTCATTATGTAAATTTACTGCAGCAATTTTCAAGACAGATTTGTTCTGCTGTAACTCAGAAACAAAAAGTTATGCTTGCATTTAGTGATTTTCAGTTAACACTGGCCCCTATAGTTCATCTGTTTAGTTTTTAACATTTTAAATGTATTAAACTTGTGCAAATGTCATAAACTGAAATTTTAGCTGAACAACATAAATTATCAAGTTAAAAGTCACATTCATACTCCTCCTCCTAACGTGTGAATAAAATACACAGGATTCCTCACCAGTGCACTTGAAAAAGTGCTACTATATGTATATAACTCAGCAAGCTACCATAAAAAGGGATATTAAGGCAAAATTCCAATACCCAATTGCTCCTGCATACCATGGGTACAAAAAGAGCAAGAATGGAGAAACATAACACTTCTGGTGACTAGAGAATGGGGTCAGTCATGTAAACAAAGGTAAGAAGGGAAATGGGGGGAGGGGACTTGATGAATTATAAATGAAGCTGGTAACATCTTTCACCTTGCAGATAAATATGTATTTACTCCTGACAGGGGCAATGGATTTTTAACAATTTTTCTTGATATTTTTAGTGGCTAGATAAAGAACAGCATTAAGGTTTCTGTTCTTTGGTTCAAAACACCAATCTCTAATTTTATTCATTGCATACTAGGGGGTTTCTTTTTTTTACTTATGTAATCACCTACTAAATAAAAATGTTTTTTGATATTACAATCCAACTAGTACATGTAAATTTCCACCACACAAACACAGTTGGTTATCAATAGCAAACTCATTATTTTACACATGAATTTTACATTGAGAGGGAAATCACAATGGTTAGTGTGTCATTTTACTTATAGTTTTGAGGTAATTTATTTTAAAATAAGTGATCTTGTTGTACGTTTTCTTCTGGGTAATTCCCCGGCGTCTGAATTTTATATGCCGACGTTTCAGAACACTCTGTCCCATCTTCATAGGCAAGTAGGTTAATAATGACTGTCATTATCAGTCATTATTTACCTACTTGCCTATGAAGATGGAACAGACAGAGTGTTCCGAAACGTCGGCATATAAAATTCAGATGCCGGGGAATTACCCAGAAGAAAACATACAACATACAGAACACGGCGAAAGTTTGAAATCAAGAATAAGTGATCTTGTCTGTACTGAAAGGAGCCACAAAAACATTCTGCAACGTGTCAAGTTCTTCATTCAGGGATGCTAAGATGATTCCATTAGTAAACCATTCCAAGTATGAATATCTGAAGAGGCAGTTAAATTTACACTACAGAAATATTAAGTTCCTAAACAAAATCCCTTAAAACAGCATCAGTACACATGCAGAACAGTGCAGGCATCCATATTAGGTGATACATTAATATTAGGAGAAATTTCTTAACCCTCTTAGTGTCAGGTTTTATGGGTAGGTTATATAGAAAACTGACAACCTGTCAACATACAACAATTCTCAGATAACTAGCGAGTAAGAGTCACACTTCAACGCTATGATTGTTGCTGATATCTCATGAATGAGAAGGAAGCTTAATGAACTTACAATGGCGGCCAATGCATTAAGGTGGCCGACAGACTGGCTACCTAGCACTAAGAGGGTTAACCTAGTACGGTAAGACCTCCAACCAAAAATATCTTAATTGAACTGAAAGTTCAATACAGTGAGAGTGCACAACTTTTGCGTATCAGGACTTCTTGGCAGTGTGAATACCAAATGACACCTTCTGTACATCTTTGGGCATTTAGGTTTTAGAGGTCTCATCTTACTTCAAGATGATATCTTACCTAATCACATACAGTTTCCTTTTCATTCAGTTGAACTTCTGTGATCAGTCAGTGCTGTGACAGCAACATTTCAGTTCACTGACATGTGATACAAAAAAAAGTCAGTGTTCACTTGCAACACCTATGCAGCAGAACCTGATGACATCTTATGAAATTAAGGCAGCTCTGCTATTTAAAATAATGAATTCCAACACATGCCTGTTTGTTCTTCAAACTTAAATGTTGTATTACATCATGTCTGTAAAAGTACTGAAATAAAAACATCACAGGCAATGATTTTACAGTAATAATCCATAACACATGTTCATTACTTAATTCAATATATTAAAAACAATATATGGCTTGTTAATACTGCCTAAGAATTACGTACATATTGATATTATACAGAAACTGCAAAAGGGATAACTCAAATATAAAAATATGCATGATGTCTTATTGCATTGGACCATCTAAGCATGTTCCAGAAACATCTACATGACTCACAACTTTGTGATAATAGGACTGTACATTCACAAGCACACACACAGCACACTTATCACACTTCAGTTAAAGACAACAGGAAGAAGATACTGGGGGAGGGGGAAGCTTCAAAACTGTATGAAGGATTTTTGCTAATTTTTAAAAATAAAATATTACCCATAAAGAAGACTCCAAGATCTCTTATTTCACTTATGTTTCACAAACACACAACCTCATTCTGATTATGACAGATTAAATAATTATCAATATTGATTAATATTTATGATGACTAATTCATGCTCTTGCATTCTAGACTTAATTAAAGTTGTTAAACAAAGTAACTGCAAATTAAATCCTTTGTCATTTAAGGCATAATGACAGTCCTCAAAATCTAACAGGATTTGCAACTTTTGCATTTAGCGATATAAGGTAAATGTGTAACACGATGTTTTATGCATCATTTATGGCAGTCATTTAAATTAAAGCACCAATATTCCATCACATTATAACATACTAAGTAAAAATTCAATACTAAAAAAAAAAAAAAAAAACTTGCAAACACATTTAAAAGAAGAGCAGATGGATGAAAAGTACACCAGATCTGGAGTTTCAGATCATACATACATTACCCATCATAATCTTGGCTATTAAGCAAGGAACTTCCAATACAGAATACTTTGCTTTGCCTTCCAACATTTCTAAAATTAAATAAATGACAACTGAAACAGTATATAATGTTTGCTGTACACACTGTGTATATACACATGTATTTACAACTGCAGTCAATTTTTCAACATATGAATGATTAAAAAACTACTGTGGTTCACTGTATTCACAAAACACAGGTTTCAGCTGCAATCTGAATAACTGTGTATGAAAAATCAACTTACAAGTCGCAAAATGTGATACTGTTTCTGGAAGCTGGAGAAAAGGTGAAAGGTATATAATATATATCTGCGAATTTATATTTAATTAAAGTTTTTACAGCCTTCTATATACAGTGTATCTACACTTGTGGATATGCTCAAGGAACTGAAAAGTAGTAACTGTATAGGAAGATGTATCCTTATACAGAGAACATATTCCATAAACATGTATGATGAGGTTACTGAAGGTTGTAGTTGAGATTCCAAATTTTGAAGTTCTATTAAACTGTACTACTGAAATATGTGGTACTTAGAAAAAGTCACATTTTGTCACAGAGTGAATTCAGATTTACATGCGAGAGTTATGCATTTTAATTCTCAAAAAACAAACTGATTTATGCTACAGAAAGTGTAATTAAATGTATTATTATTTAATAAAGTGCAGTGAAACATACTTCAGAAGCTGCCTGGCCCAGGCCATTAGAATAATTTTGTATCAAAATATTACCATGCATGCCCTTGTAATGTTTCTGGCTGAAAAGGATTTCCTGTCTATGAACCACAAGAGGTTCATGATGAAACAAATCCTTCACCCTTTCAGTAGGCTTTTTGTACCAGAATCTTAAACGATTTGCCCAGGTTCATGCTCATTCAGTTCATTTCATACATAGTTACAAAATTATGCTCTCAGCTCCTACAGGTAACGTCATTCCCCGTGTGACAGATGAGGCTTGATGGCATGTGTGCAGTCTGCTGTACTGGCCAAAGAGTAGTCCATGTTTGTTAAGTGTTTTAGTGTTAACATTTCTATGTTAGTGTTATCAACCATTACAGATATTCAGGATCAAAATATTGTTAATACCTGTTCACAAAACTTAAAATCTGAGAGATGCAATGTCATGGTGTGTGCTCAGTCTGCAAGGTGAAAAAGGATGGGTTTAGCAGGGTCCTGTGTGACTGCACAACTGCTTTACTTTAATTTCAACAACATGAAATTTATATGCATTCTGTCTACCTAACATGCTATCTGTGTGTACAGTTCTTGTGCTGTAGTATGATTAATTGTTAAACATGCAGTCAACATAGCTACTACACCAAGAACTGGCATAAAGCATAAGCTACTGTCAATTCAAGAAGTTGAACACTGTAAACAAGGTGGACACTACTGTGAATGGCCCTTATTAAAACAAAATGAAGAATGTGGCATTTCTGCATCCTATATTTTCAGCTGTTGAAATATGAGACATTGTACCCAAAGAGTCTACAAGCAAACAGCTATGCCAGAAAAAGTACACAGCTACATAAGGGGAAGGCAGAATTGGTACTTATAGAATGGTTTGAGCACAAATAGGCCATTCATCTACTACGCATGGTTGTAAGCAAAGAGTACCTTGTATGTTACCTTGTAATGAAAAAATGTGTCAAAATCAGTAGAGAAAGTAAGCTCTAAAATGTGGTGGGACGTTGAAAGTGACTCGCCCAATGTGGAATTTATATGGAATTATATTCCAGTAAAGTGAATGTCAATTTGAATAAAAAATTAAAAACCAGTGTTTTTTGGGATACACTTTTAAGATGTTTTCCCACTCAATAATGTTGAATTTGCTGAATTATTGCAAGAAGTCAGAAGGTTCCTCTGTATTAATTTTACGTTCAGATTTGTAACTCAAGAATTAAAAAAAACATGGGAGTTCAAAACCTTAGTTATAAAAACATGTAGAATCTCAGCCTCATAATGTTCAATTCATGTAGAAAATCATCTAGTTCACATACTGAGCAGGGTAGTGTTGCAGTAATACTCTAGACTTTTATTTGGAAGGTGTCCAGTTTGAACCTTGGTTAGGACACTGGCTATCCTGACCAAGAGTTTTTGTTTTCTTCACACCCTCCAGGCAAATCCTGGGATAGTACCTTGATTAGAGCCACTTCCTTCCAGATACTTTCCATTTCTTCACTATGCAATCAACCTACCGTTCAATGCCACATGGTCTGAGAGAGTCACATGTCAAATAAACCATGAACAGTTCTGGTTTGTAGTAAGTTTATAAAAAATACACTAATTTATGTAGTGCGATATCATAGAATGAATTCAGAGCCTGTGAAATAGGATGATTTAAAATACAGGAATGGTTGACAATTGAAATTTCAAACACAGCAGCTAGCACTCCTGGTGACATTTTACTTTTTTCATGTATCAAAACATCAGAAAATCTCAAGGCACTACCTTAGTGACCAGCAGCAATACAACCTATTATGCACACAAGGAGTAACTGATAGACAGGCACAGTAATAGACATGGAAATTAGCATGTAACACAGTTCAGATACTGTAAATTAAACATGAACAAATGTCAACAATGCTTATGTTCATTTTGGATAAATAAAATAAAACGTTTGTAATTCTAAACAGCCCACTGGCTCCTTCACAATCTATTTTTCAATTCTTTAGGCATTGCTTTTGCCTCTGTTTAGAAATATAAACTTTTGGTTCTTCAATGTGCAAAATATCTGTATATTTTAGGTACTATACACATTATATGAATATACTTTGTATTTTTCTGAATCTATAGATTTGATGAAGGTGCCAGATACAATCTTTGGATTTAAAATGCTTATTCAGTGCCTCGTGACAATTATTCATTGTTCAGGTATTCTGAACTTAAGTACAGCTAAATATGTGTTAATGGAGCTTAAAACCTTATGATCTGTAAACTGAAAACAAATATGCTGAAGATGTATTGTTTGGGAAGATCAGATATTTTGAACTGCCACATTTTGTTTATAGTATAATGGGGAGGGGGATTAAAAATGGCAGAAGCATTCTGTGTAACAGTGCACGTATAAATTAATAAGTTCATTTTAAAATTATATTGGCAAATAATGTACTTATCATAAATAACCAATATGTTAAATGTATCCATTTCCTTATAACAGGAAACAGCACACAAAATACTTTGCAGTTCCTCTTATGAACATAAAATTTATATATCTGTATCAAATTTGACTTCTACAGAAACTTATATGGCAGCTTATTTTGTACTTATCAAGCATGTAGACTACTGGATAATAGCATCAGAACTCCACATTACTGTCCTCTAATTTGACTTTACCCAAAATATTTAAAATTTGTGACAAAAACACACTGAATAATAGCAAGAAAAGACTATGACTCTTACTGACAAAAGTCATGCAGGTACAGTAGCACCAACAGATCTAACATCCATGGTATATACTAAAATGCTGTCTTTCTTTGCGCAGCTTGTTAAGTCTCTCCTCGATACTGCTCCAGGAAGAATGCAACAGTATTGATACAGTGATCTGAGTTGTCAAATCATGTTCATGTCAGAAAATTTTATTATAGAAAATTACTATGTCCACTGTATCTTTAAGTAGCATAAAATGAAGATAATAGCCAGTAGCAAAGAGAGAGTGGAGGGCAGGTTAGCACAGGGAGCAGAGATTTGTCAAAAGTATGGATGAAGTAGACTCCACTAGCAGTTCACATATTTCTGCATGCAGTAGCCATGCACTCTGTGTTCACTTCAATGATGTGTGTGTGATTATGTCACAATAAAAGTATCCATATTTTAGAAAACTTCCTTCAGTCTCACATATTCTCAGACTATTGTAGTACATTCTTTCTTCCTTAAACATGCTTTTGGAAATCTGTGAGAAGGACAAACTTGTACATATGGAGTTCCAATTCATATATATTACAGAGTACATTCTGCTTTCCACAGTCATGATTAAACATGTATGAGGTGTAGCTATATAGTTTCCAGAATGATTGTATTGCAAATATTCATGCACTAATACAAAGCACACTGAGTTTCAATGGGTAATACTAGTAGTTAAGAAGTTTTCTTACACATATTTTAAGTGTATAAATATTTCTTCCATGCAAAAATTTGTAGATGTTGCAGAACTGTTAACATTTCAAGTCACTCCAAGCAGCAAACATTTCCCTGTAAATTCATGGGCGTTTCACAAAGGAGTAACCGACCTGCATTATTAATTTGTTAATTCAAATCGTTATTATTAAATGTAACAAATTTATGCTAATTTTGCACCAGAGAGTGAACAAATATCCTTTCCGGCTGCATCAGACTCAGTTTCGTGAGTTTCCAGGTGTTAAAATGATAGGCATTATCCATACTATCATTATGGCTGAATATTCAAGGGACTGAAGTCAAAGGTGCATTACAACAAACCAAGACATTTTACCTTCAATTCTGAAGAGTATGGAGTTGAACCCAATTCACATGCAGACAATTTAAAAGCAACATTACACTGTGTGGACCTTCAGAATTCAGCTACTGTTTGACACAACCTCCGCAAAATAACAGAACATACTAATATTACTGTAGATATCATATGTTCCGTTACAATACCAAGACAGACATACATGTATGCATACATCATACTTCCAGTAGTCACCATCAAAGAAGTGGCCTTAAGACGTTATAAACTCTGCCTAGGAATGCTGCCACTGCTGGAACATTCATGTAACTCCTCTTTTGGAGTAGACTTCAATGCTGCTGCTGAATTTTCCGAATGTCTTAAATGCCATGCAATTTTTGTCCTTTCAAGGTAGATCTTAATTTTGGAAGGAGCCAAAGTAACTAGGGGCCCAATGTGATGAATAAGGGGGGTCCAGCACTAGTTTTGTGCTAGCTATTGTCTGATACAGACAGCACTCAGTAAGTTGCAGCATTGTCATGATGGTGGAAGCAACTGTTGAGCCAGACTTCAAGCCTTTTTGTAGGCACAGTTTCATGTAACCTCATCTGTACTTCTACATAATATACCTCACTCACTGAACCTGTCTAAACAAAAAAGGTACCACATCCTTTCAACACTTTTACTGAATCTGTGTGTTCCTGAATGACCATTTCTTTCAAAATCTTCCACATTCTCCTAGCCCTCTCTGAATTATTTATGCCACTTCAAAACATCTGACTTCATCGGATCATCTGTGCCATAAGTTTCAGAAAGAAATGCATGCACTTCACTTGTACTTTTTCCTATTTCACACAAAATACAAAATTAATTCTTTGCTCTAAATTCTGATTACTCATGTTTCAATGACACATAAAAACACACCTTTTAATTTCTGCAACTGACACTACAGTGCTGAAATCACAGCCTGCACAAGTAAAAACACGCAGACATGACTTCCATGTGATGCAGTCTAACATAAAATGAAAAGCCATGCAACAAAATCATTCACAAACTCTACTGCCATACCACATACATGTACATAAAAGTTCATAATGTGCAATTATTACAAAGACCATAAATAATAAAATGTATGAGATCTGATGTCCTTAGGCATGAATATGAAGATTATGGTCTTCATGTGATACTATGTAGTTTGGCAGATGGGTAGTACCAACTTTTTGGAGGAACTCCAGGGGTGGAGACAACAGGTTTCCACAAAATATTGGTACCAGTGTACCAAACTAAATGGCATCACACTCCAGACAGCTGTAATCTAAATAATGACTTGCTCCTTCCAACATCAAATGGCTTATACAGAATGTTTCAAAATAAACTATACGGTAAAATTTAAAATTCTTTACAATTGTACAAACTAAAAATTATCCCAACCCAAATGTAAAGTAGATCCTCTTACTACTAAACATTTCCCAGTGCACCATGCCGTATTATCAAAGACTACCACAGCTGCTCCTGTGGGATACTTGCAATGACTGATAATAAATTTCACTGTATAATTTCTTTTGAAACACCCTGCATTTATCAGACACAAAACTATTTTACTTTGTTTTTAACACTGTACATAGAATGTACACAGTTTTGCATAGCTACAGATATCCATATACATTTCAATCATGTAGTTTAATTTACCATTATCATCATTAGTGACAATAATGCAAACCTTGCAAACATGTAAATGTAGTACCTTGCAATACTTGGTAGTATAAAGAACATGTGTTTCTGATCCTGAACTGTCACCATCTAACACACTTCTGACAAAAATGAAGTTACTCAAATTCTTTCTTTCTTTTGTAGTACACATACAGAATGTGGTGAATGACATCACTGCAGCCCATATATCTGATTAAAATATGTTGCTGCTGCTGTATGTTCTGAGCATTATTAGACATATTATCAAGGATAATGCCTCACTTTAATGAATACTCATACAATTACATAACAATGTTCTGTACCATACCTGTATGAGGTATACATACTCACGTCCAAGTACACCAAGAGTTTTCCATTGCCTAAAGTCTCCACGTTTACATCATGTAAAATAAGTTGAGTCATAACATTTTTGGTAATTAAGAAGAGTTTAAGGTAAATTGCAGAACAATACAGAATTTTAAAAATGAGTGCTATAAAGTTGTAACACCACCGTTATCATACATTATACCATTAATTCCTGAAACTCAGTATTATTTTTCATCTCTTTAAACAGCAGTTGTCAGAATGTATTCTTATACAGAGGACCTTGTAAAGAGAACATGAACCCCAGGCCCCTCCAATCTGTGATCTGCAACAACAGCGAAGTATGAGGTGTATACATCTGAAATCTATCCCATGGATGCTCAGGTTCATGGTAATGCAACAGCTAGAAAAATCACCACAGGCAATTAGACAGGAGTTCTGTGTTTGTACATGTCAGTGTAACCCATCTGCAGAGAATTCCTTGGGCTGCTTCCTAAACCACTGCACTGCAGCCTCCTTCACACTGTCATTTGAAATCTGAGGGCTTTCTTTAACAATCCAAAGACCTGAAAATCTCACGGCAATAATTCTTGCTTGTATGCACAATGTTAGGGCACCTCTCATCACATAGCATTCAGCTGGTCCTTAACTCTGTGCGTAGACTCACTGACAGCATAATGCTGCTGCATGACATTACCCGTCAAAATGTGGTCCAGAGTTCAGGACCAACTGAATGCCATGCCATCGGATGTGCTCAAACATCCTGCATATAGGACAGAATTACTGCCCATGTAATTTTCAAATATTTGGACTCCTAAAGAAAGAAGACATTCTTTGCACATGCGCTACAATGACAAGTGCATCAATGGGACTCCAGGCTCAATGTCTGGGGTGATTTTTTTTTATAGATATTACAGTACCTTCACCTGTCAGCAAATACATAAGGGTTTCAGTTGTTCATGCCTCATATTTAAAACTTACCTAAAGATATAGTTTTGATAATATATACAGATTTGGTTCTGCAGTTCCACACTCTCAGATCATATTTGTGCTTCACACAAAGATGACCCCAGTATGACTATGTATTTCTTTAATTAATAATGCTTTCTTAACAGAAAATGAGGAGCCAAATCACCAGCTTGAAGATAATACACACTTTGGAATGGATTCATAAGTTAATTCAAATGCTTTATGAACATCTCCCTGTTGTACTACCCAATCAGTAAATTTCCACAGTATAACAGCAAACAAAAAAGAATTATTTCTTTTATAAAAACCAGATTTTGTATGCATTACTAAATTTCTCCTTGCACATCACACATTCTGCCCATCTCATTCATCCTGACAAACTCTCCAGACATTACAAACAATAAATGATAAATTTTTTAAACTACTCTTCATGTTTCACAACACAAAAATGCTGAAATTTAATTTCTTTCAGTAGCTGCAAAAAAAAAAAAACTTGTAAAAACTTGTAAAACTTTGCACTCATACTAAGACAGAATAATCTGATCACTTTAACAGCAAATCAAGAACAATATCTTACTAATGTTCCATGTCCAGTATTTAATGTCATGTTCTCTATTGTTTCCAATCTGCTACACAGCGGTAAATGATACAGCGATTAGTGAATAATGGATCAAAAAGGATGTGGAATAAAGAAATCATGCTTTCATTCAAGGTAACAGCCCAGCACATCTTAAGGGACTGAGGACAACCATAATAACCTCAGCAGGGTAGCCATTCTGCAGGCTGGGATCTGAACCCATGACCTCCTGAATACTAGGGACTGCTACCTATACAACTGTAACATCTGGTCGTATACATTAAATTGAAGCCAACACAGATAAAGTTTTCTTGATACAAGTCACTGATACAGATGTAATTAGTGTACATTCCATTCCACACTTAGACTTACATATCTGCATGTCACGATGTGGTACCACTGTATCATTTTCACTGTATGTAACACATTCTGGGCAGCAATCACTTCTTCAATCTGAACTCAACAGAAAATGTATGGCAGGATAAATTTAAAATGCCATTTTTTCTAAACAGAATGAGTATAAGCCTGCAACAGCTTCTTTGGAAAGTACATAACTTTCCTTCCAAGACAGAAAACCTTGTAAGCAAGACTACTAGTTGTGGTTAAAATATTTTATCACTAATAGTCTACCTCTTCCAAACTCTGCTGACCAGTAAATTAACCCTTAGGTGACTAATGTCATATATATATGGAGCACCCATTCTTGATGTTTCTAGATCACACACAACGACGCAGCACAGTCGGTAGGACTCCTCTGGACGAGCGATCAGCTCGTCGCAGAGA
>Ga0268261_10002010_pt1 | contig 14427 bp, 6 predicted proteins | sample TergutNc150P1_FD_190353 | JGI IMG/M metagenome (GOLD analysis project Ga0268261, IMG submission 190353) | Nasutitermes corniger P1 segment gut microbial community from laboratory colony in Florida, USA - Nc150 P1 (SPAdes) (version 2) | ecosystem: Host-associated > Arthropoda: Insects > Digestive... | reverse complement strand
CGGCCGCAGGCCGCTCACCTGCTGAAATCGTGGGTTCGAATCCCACCGGGGGCATGGACATTTGTCTGTTGTGAGTGTCGTGTGTTGTCAGGTAGAGGTCTCTGCGACGAGCTGATCACTCGTCCAGTGGAGTCCTGCCGACTGTGCTGCGTCGTCGTGTGTGATCGAGAAACATCAAGAATAGGTGCTTCATATATATATATAACATTAGTAACCTAAGGGTTAACACCAACTGTTATGTCACATTTTGTATACAAGGACATATGTGTTTTGACCCTCAATGTCACATCTTAATAACAGTGGTACTGGTATTAGAACTACACTAAAGCCCAAATACGTTTATGCTTATGTAGCAATTCTCAGTTGATACACAGTGTGAGGGACATACATGGCATACCCACTTGGAGGCCAGATTGCATGGTACAACATTTGTTCCTTGGGGAGTGTGGGCAGAGTGTACAGTTGTTGAATGTTAAACTGGTTGGTGCATCACGTAACCAATAAGCTTTAAAAGGTTAATTTGTAGGGGTATTTTCCTACTTGCATTTGCTTGGGCCTTAGGCTGAGGTTCTGAATGCAGGATCTCCGACATGCAGACATATCGTCAATGATAAGACTGCTGTGGTTTGTGCATGTGGCTAATGTGGTAAGACATGGATTGTATACAGAACTGTGGTGGTGAAAGCTTGAAAAACTCCCACCTGGAAGACAGAGAATGAGATGAGAGTATAAATAACATGGATCTTGGGGAGATGGGTTGTTGGGATTGGATGTAGATGGAACAGGCTCAGGGTTAAGCATAATGGCAAGCTTTGGTGTTGGGGGGTGTACTGCTGTCACAGTGTTATTTGATGTGAAATGAATATTGTGAACTTGTTGGGATTTTACAGTTGCATGTTTTGCTTTTATTTTCCAGCAGGTTGGACGACAACACCACTGCATTGACACAAGCCCACACAAGCGGTACAAGTGTGTTGGATGCCCATATGTCAGCAACAGCAAGAGTCAGTTCCTGTATCACAAGCAGTTCCATCGTCCCCGTGGAGCACCATTCAAGTGTGGCCTGTGCTCCTACAATGTGAGCCGTCGCCACTTATTGCATCAGCACCTACGTGTTCATGGAATTCTTGTTCCTCCTCAGAAGAGTCCTACTAAGACATCTGACAAAGAAACAAGGGAAGATGGAACTGATGAGATTGAAGAAGTCACTGTAATATCACAGCGTCGTGCCATCCCGATGGCATCTGAATCAGTGTTGGATACTCGCCGTATGACAGATATACCACTAGTTTGGGTTTCAAGGGGAAGAAAATTTTCAAAAATGTTTAAATGTCGTTTTTGCCCTCATGTAAATTTGCGTAAAGCCAACATTCAAGAACATGAGAAGATGCATCGTGCACGTAATGCAAATGGTATTACTGAGGTGGACACCTTGACAGATAGACAGTCAAAAGACCAAGGTGCTTCAGGAAATCAGCAGTTGCAGCAACAACCTGTCCAGCAGCATCATTGTCCTGACTGCAATTACATCTGCAACAATGCAGGAGTTCTGTCGTCACATGCCAAAGTACATCAGGGTGTGTATGGACAAGTGCATTGTTTGGTTGATACCACAAGAAGTGATGAGGCACAGTTGCAAGAGCTAAGTGCGAATATGAGCAAAGACAGCGATGATGACAGTGTGGTCTGTACAGAGAACAAGGAGCAGGGACAGTGTGAAGAAAAAGAAGAAGAAGGAGAAAAAGAAGAAGAAGTAGAAGGTGCAGTTGATTTTCAACTGGAAGCGTCATCTAAAGAAAGTGGTAGCAAGAACAGAGGAAGTGTTAATGAGTCTACTGTGGCAAATAATAAGGATTCAAAGGCGGGAGTGGATAATGGACGTTTATTATACTTTTGTTCACACTGTCCAGCAAGATTCTTGTTTGAAAAGGAACTAACCATTCACAATCGTTTCCATGAGATTCGCTTGGCACACAGGTGTGAGTCATGTTCGTACACAGCAAGACAGAGACCGCATCTGTTAGCTCACTTGAAGGTGCACACAGATGAGTACCAGGAGAGGACGAACATGCTTGGTAACATGTACAAGACCTCTACTCAATATCCCCGACCTAGATCAGCTGTTATAGTTGAAGGTCCAGGTGTGTTAGGTCCAGTTTGGGTGGTAATTAGTGGAGCTTCTCCCCCACAAAGACAGCAGCCTGTTGAAAAGGAACCAAGTAGTTCAGATGCTCCAACAACTCCAGCAAGACCTGTTGTGAAGCAGTATGCATGCAAGCTGTGTCCAGCAAGATTTTTCAAGTTTGTAGCTCTTGAGTACCACACAAGTTTACATGGGGGCTCTGGTCCCCACAAGTGTAGGAGCTGTGATTATGCAGTCAAGACATATGGAAATCTGGTCAAGCATGAGATGATTCATGATGGCACATCAAAAAATCAGCAGAGCAACTCCGCAGGGAAGAACAAGAGCTCTTCAGGCACTGTGCCACTGTCTGGAACTGAATTGTTCCAGCAGAGGGCAGAGGCACAAAAGCAGAGGAACACCGATTCTGGTGCCAGGCGAAACATAACTGATCACCCACCACTGCATGTAGACCCACAGTTTGGGATTTTAATGCATGGGAATCCAGACTTCATTTACCCTACCTATTTAAAAAATGGTAGATTGAAGGAAAAACGATACAAGTGCCACAAGTGTCCATCAGCTTTTGAGAAACGGGAACAGTATAAAGTTCACCTGTCATTGCATGGATCTAAACAACGGTATAAGTGTGAGAAGTGCGACTATTCAGTCAAATATTATGCTAATTACATCCAACACATGCGGAAGCATAAGAATAATGAGGAAGCTCTAGAGGCACGAAAGTTGGAAAAATCAACAAAGGAGGGTAGTACTGTGAAGGATGAAGGTGGAGAAGTGGAGGCTGCTGAAGAAGCGGGTGCTGTCGAAGATGACATTCTGCCTCAGACGCCACGTTCCATGAAGACAATTGGGAGCATACCATCAAGTCGGCATGGCCCCCTGCCCTTATCGATGGCAGATCACCAGACAATTCTCCTTCTTCAGCAAAGAAGGTCAAGTAATGCTAGCAGTTCCCGGGAAGGAGGAGATGAACGAAAATGCTTCCGATGTCCACACTGCCCTTACTCTAGTCAGCGCCGTGATGGGGTTGAGAGTCATATCAAACGTCACTTGTCTGTTTCTGGGGTACGTGGAGCTTTCATTTGTTCTCACTGTGACTATACTGTGCCCCAGCTTCACTTTCTACGGGAACACAATAAGGTTCACTTCAAGAAGTTGCAACCAGATGTGTATATGAAGTATGATCGCATTGAACTTTGGGCATGTGAAGATGGTAAAGAGAACATGAATCAAACTGTGGAAGGCTTTCTGTCAAATTCACCTGAGTCTTCAGGCAGAAAGTTGGTATTTCATGACACTGGCAATGCACAGACTCCTGATGACAGATTCTACCCAGTACTGTCTGAAGTTAAGGGTGAGGAGGAAGAGGTGGAGAAAGTGTACATAGATCTACGTACAGGGGAGCCCATCTGTGAGAAGAGTAACTTGGATGACAGACAAGATGTGGTTGAAGAGAGCTGCAAGGAGTTAGTTGCATACAACACAGTTGAAGTCAGTGAGAAGAATGGAGATGAAAACATGGACAGTGATGATGTTGGAGCCTCAGCTGCAGCAAGCACTGAATCCACTAATGCTGATGATAGCAAATCTGAATCGAGCAGCAGCAGCAGTACCAGCAGCAGCAGTAACAGTAGCAGCAGTAGTACTAGTAACAGCACTAGTGGCAGTGACAGTAATAGCAGCAACAGTAGTAAAAGCAGCAACCACAGCAGTACTAACAGTAGCAGTAACAGTAGTAGTAGTAGTAGCAACAACACTAGCAGTAGTGATGACAGTGACTCTGATGATAGTGATGACAATATCTGTGATGTTAAATCTGCTAATGACAGTGCTTCAACATGTTCAGAAAGCTAAGAGTGATCAGAATTGTTTCAAGTATTGCCTTACCTCACTTCATGAGATAGTGAAGGGAGTTACAGAGCCAAAGCATTGCAGCACTAGGTGTAAAATATATTTACATATCTTTATAATGTATATTTGTTATTCAAAAAGCTGTGCCATTATTATTTTGTATAATTGGACGTCTATCACACTGCTTGTCGCTAAAGCTGTGGAACTGCCCAGTAAAGTATTTTGTTACAACTTTATTGAGTTGTTCAGTGTCCATGAATGTTCGTGTAAGTTCCATTCTTGATGTTGTATACATCCAATTGTGTGTTGTAAAGTTGTTGTCTGAGCATGTACAGCAAGTCAATTTATTTATATTGTGTGTACTTTTTAAATGCCACTGGTCTCTTCTTCTGTATTGCAGGCATGTAATATCCATAAGGCTCTCCTGAGGCCCTTATTCTCTCCATCTGCAACATAAAATTTCGCATTTGTGTGGATGAAAGCATACAACAAAAATTAGGACATGTTCACAGAGTGTTACACTTCTGGTATATTTACTCAGGTATTTACTTAGATTTTAAATTTGTGATTTATGCTACACATGCTATAAATTTTTGCATCTCTTAGCAGCAGATTTACTATGGTTCATGTTTGATCTTTATAATAGGGACACACTTTGTTGTGTGTGAGTTGGAAACTGAGGCCAAAGAAGGAGTTTTGTGATCTGAGTGTGTATAATGAACTGTTTCTTCAGTCCCCAGCTCGTACCTCACCAAGAGAACATTCCCCATTATAAAGACTGCTCATGGCACAGTATTATAAACATATGTAGGTTGTCATGAAAAAAGTTTGTTATTTTTGTTTTTAGCCAAAATTAGAATGTGTCAAAAAATTTTTAGTAAGAATCCCAAATGTGAAATTTCATGACACACGTGGGACTTGCATTGTCCATGTGGCAGAATGAACTTACAGACAGGTATGAAGAGGCTGGTAGTAGCTTTTTGCAAATGCTTTATGAATGCATCTAAAAATACTTGTCTGGTAAAAGAATTAATTTCCTGGTAAGAGTAAACTGTGGGATAAGCCAAAACATAGTGTTCACAGGAATGTTCTTGCATCGGGATGTTAAATTGTGTATTGACAACCCTCCGCTTCCATAGAAACTATAGAATAAAGATTGAATAAAATGAAATAAATATCATTTCTCCATTTAATGATCATGAAAGTAATGCATAGACTGATTTTACAGGTACATTATTATTCTATGTATACAATTTTGAGGTATTAAAGTTGGTTTCATACTTGTCTCTTAACATTCTTACACCTGTGATTGCATAAACAGGTATCCTCTGACTTGCTCACTTCCAGCTTATGTGAGTTCGTGTTTGTATGATCTCCTAAGAATTTTTGCAGTTTGATCTTTATAGTGAACATTAGAAAATAGTAATTGTTCAAAAGAAGGTAAATAGCATTTATAAAATAATGACATCAAAGTTAGTTGTTAAATATTGAAGTTAATAGGTTTTTTTAAAATGAGTTCTAAAGGAATAACGTCTATGGAACCACTGGTGGCAATACAGTTGTGCGCATCAGTGGATATCTGTATCCAGTTTAAGTTTAGCTGCAATACATTCCTGCAGTTGGAAACGGTATATAGTGCAGGATATCACTAGTTTATATAGCATCATTTTCACACTGGACATCCTGTTGTGGTTGTATATATTACATGGTGGTAGCACTCACCATCAACACAGCTGTTTTTAGTGTATTAGTAAAGGATAACATACCTACATGTTTTGGCCACTAGGTGTTCATCTTTGGGCCTTTAAAGTACATAAAATAAAAATTACAGTTGCAAAATCATTTTGTATTGGTAGATTGAGATCCCATTCTTTGGATGTTACAGTATGTATGTCAATCTAAGTGGTTAAAATGTTGTAATAAGTATGGCAGTATAAAATGCTAAAGTTCATGACTTTTATAAAAAGTAATATGATGGGAAAATATTGTTGACATGTGGAAGGTGTATTGTGGGGTATTGGTTCCTTTTCTGAAGATTGCATGGTTGTGTTTTTTCCTTTATGTTTTCTGTTGTGTACTTCAGTGGACTGAAGATGACTGCCTACTGGTTGAAACATGTTGCCATGTTATCCATTGCTAATATATAATAAATATTGCTGGTGTGTGCTATGTACTTTGTAATATTTTATAACATTACTGTACATGTCTCTAACAAAGTATGGTCACTGGACTGAGAGAGAATGGTTTTAAGTGAAGAGAAATTTGAATCAAAAGTTAATGTTTTAAAGTGTGTTACAAAGGAAATGTAGTTCCATAGATTTTGTTTGGAAGTTGGCCAGGCTGTTTTGGAGATAGTCTGTTAAATTCCAGGAATGTTAACCTGTTCATTTAAATTCTTTACTCTTGCAGTCATGTTCAGTGAAGTATATAGTTACCTCATTACCGTCTGTCATAAAGATTCTTTTGTTATTGTACAATTTGTATGAGTTATGTAAGCTACTATTTAAGAAATTACATATATTAAAATTTAAGGAACTTTGAATATTTAGTACACACAAAGGTAAAATCATGTCCTGCATCCATTTGTTGACCATATAATTTTTCAACTTGCTGCCCTCATTCAGGTGTTTTAATTTTATTAATTATCTTATAAAACTGTTAACAACTACTAATATAAACTGGTTTTCAGTGCATTTTACATAATTTTTGACCCTTGGGCTGCATCATTAATAGCCAGGTACGATAAATTTCTTAAAGAAAGTTTTGAAATTACTTAATTAATATTTGTGACAATTCCATCTTCCATCTAATGGGTCCAGACTTTTTTTTAGAAATAATGACAAATTAGAAGAAGCCAGAAGGTGTAACATATGACAGGTGATAAATGTGTAACACTGATGTGGGCCTATGAGGTTCGTCTGCTGATTAAAATAACAGTAAGACCTCTGTTTTTACATAAAATAAAATTGATTATGTAAGTACTACTAAAAACTTATTGATTGTTTATGTACATAATAATAATAATGTAATTTTTCTACTGTTTTGAGATGCTGTAAGCAGATGTATGAATTTATGGATTGTAAGTGTACATGTCTTTTGACAAAGTAGTTTTCATGCATTTTATGTACTAAATTTTTACACATATTACAGTTTTGACCTTTAGCACCGTGATGGTAAATTTCAGTTGCCTTGCGCATTATGTGTTGCTTTTTGTTACCAGAAATTACTGGAGCAGGGTAACTGATAGTGGTGATATGGGAAAAAAAGACTGTTTATATTAGTGGTTGTCTGCAGTTTACGTAATGTCACATTAAATCAATAGGTTTAGACCACTAGAAAAAGATAATTTTGAGACCTTGCAGCTGTGATTTCATTATCCATTTAGAGTTGAGGTTATGGCATGTAAGAGGATGTAGAGGTTATGTAAGACTGTGTGGTTATTGTCCAGGGATATATGGAAGCTGTCTCTGTAATTGGTGAATTCATACTGTTGTGATGGAAGTTTGGATATATCCATACAGTTCAAAGTTGCAAACTAAAGCCAAGTAACATGGTCAATAATTATATTCACATAATTTGTAATTGTTACTTATAACAGTAATTGTATACAAAATAGGCAGCACTTTTACAGATATCAAGGTACACTGCCTGTTTAGACATAGGAATCTATAGTGTAATGTAAATAGTGATTTTTGTATAAAGTGTTGGATTATGCAGTGTTCAAACCTGTGTTACCAGCAGAGAGAAACAAAAACTTCCATGATATGAAGAAAGCCACTTTTCTTGTTGTTCTATAACAACATTGCTAGAAACATACTGAATCCAAGGTAGTCAAGAATTATAAAAGATACGAGGTGATTCACGCTGTCAACGCTGTGAGCAGTTTTGTATTCAAACTAAGTTCTTCAAGTTGCAAGGTAAATGTTCCTGTGTTACATTCACTGAGAATGTATTCCATTGTTAATTCTGTTTGGTTAAGAGGAGAGCTGAAGTAGTAAGTGATTGGGTTAATGTATATGTAAGGGAATCTGACAGAAAATGTAAATGCATCGTCTTGGCAACAGATCTGTGAAGTTAAGTTTGTTTAGTATACATTCTGTTCAATGTAAGTTTGATCCTAGCATAAAGGAGTGCATGTGCTTGATGAGGGCTGTCATAAGTCAATTACTGAAGCTTCAGCAATTTGGCTGTATGAGGAATCAAAGAAATAATATCTGCAGTTAAATACATATCTTTGAGAGTTATAAGTTCCATAAGAAAGGTAATTTGGTATGAATGGAATTACTGAAAAAATATAAGATTTTTGAGTGTGTTATTGAATTATCCTGTCAGTTACTAAGATTATATATTGGCAGGTCAGGATGTCAAGAATGAATCAGTATTTATACAATTTAATACATGGAATCGGTATGCATGCAATACTGATTCTGTCTTCCATGAGCAAATGGTCTTTGTCAATCATTTGAATGGAAGAAGCTGTTTAGTGAAACAACAGGCTAGAGTTTGTAAAATGCTCTAACTAATTTTGTAAGTGAGGAAGAAAGAATGTGGGAAATGTCTGAATGAATAACTGACCAACTGGCTAATATTGTGGTAGGCCAGATAATTTTAGCATTGGTGAGGAAACTTGTAGCAGTTATCTTGGCTATGATTCAGGCTTTAAATACAATTATACACTATGCCCAGTTAGACAGTTTATGTCTAATTAGAGACAGATTTATGCACTGATTGTCATACATTTGTTCAGAAACTGACTTCTGTTTTTAATGGTAAAAAAACTAGTTCAAGCTAGGAAATCTGTCTACAAAACATTGTGTTGAAGCCTAAAAATGCACTTATTTATGCCATTATTAAACTAATAGTGAACAGACTGTAATTAAGAAGTGTGTGGAGTGCACTGAACACTGCTTTTAGAGATTCATTAGACACCGGTTGAATGTGTTGAGCTGGAAGTGGAACAGTACTGAAGATAAGCCAAGGTAGTAGAAAAGGATTCCTGTGACATCCCATTTGGATACACTTGGATACATTTTGCATGTAAATCTGGAAAATGCAGTGTAGTAACTGACGTTCATGCTAAGAGGCTGAGCTTAAACTTTTGCAGTACATTGTGAGTATGTGTTTGATACTGGGGCTGCAACATTATCCTGTATTGTTAAGGCTGTAGGAACAGACCTTATAATTGGGGACATTTTTTCTGAGTAATGCAGAGAAGAGCAAGTTAAACAAAAAATTGAAAGTTCAAAGTCTATAATTAGTGAAAGGGAAGTAAAGTTGGGCCTACAGATTTGGATTGTGGTGTTATTGGTTGTCACACCTTTTAGTCAGATGCTTCACTGGTCTTTTGGAGCAACATGCTGTCCTCATCTTCTGTGTAGAACTTGACATTCATGGTTCCGTGCATCATGATATAATTTATGAAAATGACCAACAAGATGCAACTGTGTAGGATAATTTATTGTTCCTTGATTGCTCTGCATGTTTCGAGCGATATTTTTGCTCATCATCAGGAGCTTCTTAACTGTATTTACAGCTTCTGGTATTATTCACATATGTCATTGCCGGTTGGTGTCATGACATCAGCCAGCAACGACATACGTGAATAATACCAGAAGCTGTAAATACAGTTAAGAAGCTCCTGATGATGAGCAAAAATATCACTCGAAACATGCAGAGCAGTCAAGGAACAATAACTTATCCTACACAGTTGCATCTTGTTGGTCATTTTTGTAAATCAAATTCTGTGTAGAACTTGGTACTGTGTAGATGAGTGACACAGTAGCCCCAGATACCAGAATCTGAATTAAATATTTATGTTTTCTTTCATACTGTAGAGGTGTGTATTTGTACTGTAACTTATACATTTACATAATTTTTTCCTCTGACTAATAATTGAACTGGTCACTGTCCATTAGGTAAGAGGGTGACAAGAATATTGATGAATAAGATCATCCAGATTTTATATTGTGAAACATTTTTATTTCTACATGTTGTAGAAATGCAGCACCTTGTGAAACAGCTTTCCTGTAATACATATAATCTTACATTAGGGGAAAGCGAAAAAAAAAAATGAAGGGAGTTTATTTTTCTTAAAAAGTGATATTGGTAGCACTGAAAATATTGTGGATACAAGTAGTGTGTGCCTTTCCTGATTCAGCTGAACCTGTCATAATTTTTGAATAGACTGAGGTCTCACAAAACATAAGGCTGGTGGTGATGACAGCACTGAAGCCTTCTCATTTCTACTTGTTGCTGTGTTTTCCTTGAGCACCTCTACCCTGTGTCCTCCAGTCACAAAGATTGTTCCTTCCAAATTTGTGTGGACAGAATAGCTAGGTAATATTAACAGCATGTAGTAACATATAGGGATGATTGTTATGTCCCTGCATGTTTCTCTGCACTTGCACTCTTCATCGTGACCTCATGCAAGGCAGCAGTTGCTAATTTCCCAGTTTGCTGTAAGCAGGAGTCTGTGTATTTTAGTAATGTATTGTTGTTACTATTATGTTTTTATTCTCCACATTTAACCCTTAGGCTACTAATGTCATATATATATATATATATATATATATATATATATATATATATGACATTAGTAGCCAAAGGGTTAATGATTCAACCCTTATCCTGCTAATGTGGAGAAAATGGTGAACTCCTAATAATGCCAGCAAATGGCAGATGGGATTTAATTCAGCGTTTGAAGGGTTAAAGATGTGCTGAAAATGGTTTGTGATGGAGCTGATGCATTGTGGTGCTGGAAAAAGGCATATGTTCATTTGTAATGAGACAGGTGTTAAAAGAAATGGTGTCAAGACTGTGTGTTACCAGTTGGTGTGAATTGTGATCACAGAAAGAAATGGGCCCAGTGATCTCTATTACACTCATCCACGCACCAGTCTTAACATCACATAATGGCACTCCATGGATTTACATGGGATTTTTTGCACACCAGTGCTTGGAGATTCTGAAAGTTATGTCCACTGAGATGCAACAAGCATCATTGCTAAACTGAATGAGCGTGGGATCGATTTCTCCCTTTGGAAGATACCAGTTCACAAAACTCTCTTGTGCTGCACAGTATGCATTGTGGAGCTTGTGAACGACAGTTGTGTTACGTGGATGAAAGTGTAGCATTTTTGTTGCATTTTTTGGTGAAGCCACTGACACAGCTGTTTGATGTGCAAGTGGCACCAGAAATTTTTTTGAACTTAACTCCAATGTGGCACCAGTTTCTTATATTTTTACCTCACTTCATATGTGCCGTTTTGCATGTTCTGTTACTGTCTGATTTGGAACCTGTTGCTTGAAACCTTTCCTTTGCTGGGAATTGAATTATGATCCTTGAATGTCACTGTATTTACTGAGCTGTCCTAGTTGCTGAAGAGTGAATGAGAGAGAGAGAGAGAATATTAAGGGAAATGTTGGAAGGATGACTGGGATGAGTTGTGGGGTCTTTTAAGGTGTTATATGAAGGAGAATGACCTCTAAGGGGGGACAGTGATGAAGTGGAAGATTTCAACAACTGAAACATTTTACAGCATTAAAATTTGCAGCTAAATTAGGTATGTTTGCGTAAACGTCGCGATGTGCGTGGAAACATGGTTGTGAGGATAACTTTTGAGTGGCTTAGATACAACATGAAATAATGTTGCTGTTAATGGAAAACAAAATTATTGGTACGTTTGTATTGATTTTAGACAAAGTTTGAATATGCTTGGATGTACAACTTGTTTCATGTCAATTGACAGAAGAAAAGATTTGCAAGTAATGAATAATACATTTTTGCTACAGCAAAGAGAATGAAAGGAGATACTGTGTGGTTCTCAACAGTTCCTCACCCATTGAAATGGAACATTTTGAAAAAAAAAATTAATGATGAAAGACATTCAACCCAAGAATGTATGAAGTAATTGGGAGAAACAATTTGAACCTTCTTTCCTCAATATAAAGTGGGATTTTGGATGTCGTTATGTTTACGGGTTTTGAATTGCAGTGCAGAGACATTGTTCATGAAAATAGCAAGAGAAAAGAATTAACTACATGGATTAGTGCTGACTCTGCATGAATGGTCTTTGCTTGATGACAAAACGCATTCAGGAGATGATTAGGTTGTGAAGACATAACAGATTTTGCCTCTGCAGAGGCAAGAAGCAACAGATTCAGCATTATGCTGTTCTGTGCTAATTTTTTATCTGTTATAATACAATACTTGTGAGTATATCTGATGTTCATCTTTTATTCGATCCTCCATTCCTTTCATATACTCATGGTGTTCAACTAGTCTGCAAGCTGGTGTAAAGCAAGAGTTAGGAGAGGTGCATTTGTTCTGTGTCTATTTTGTAACAACTTATGCCACCAGCAGCATGTTTTGTGGAAGGTAATTTTCCTTCTTACATTTGTAGGTAAACTTCCTATATGCAGTTCTATACAGGTGGAACTTTCCCCTCTCCCCACCCAACCTCTTCATACTGGCTGTGTTTAGAATGTGCGACTGCAGTTTGCTTGGAATGTGTGTTCTGGAAATGTTTTTTGGCCTTCCATCACCAGACACTGGAGTTGGAAATTGTTCGTGTTTTTTATGCTGCATAATTCCTTGTCTCTTTGACATATCTAATGACTAGTTTTGTGCAATATTCATTTAACAGGAATGAAGAAATCTGCTTGGTTCAAACCCCTCCCAGTTCTGTGAGATTTTGTGAGGTGTGTTTTTTTAAATTCATTAATGGTCTTGATTACTATAAACTCTCTTAAAAATTTGTAATTTTAGAATGAATGAAATGTTCAGTATACTGTATACTGAATGTATATACTGTATAATGAATGAAATGTTCAGTATACTGTATACTGAATGTATATACTGTATAATGAATGAAATGTTCAGTATACTGTATACTGAATGTATATACTGTATAATGAATGAAATGTTCAGTATACTGTATACTGAAAATACATACATGCATACCAATCTATATGACATCATATCCCAGAAGACTGGAAACCTTCATCAGCACTGCCGTGAAAATGTCAGATCATGCATAGTACCTCTGTTGGGTGTCTACTGTTTATTACATCTGCAGATTCAAGTGCCTTCAAATCAAGAAAGCCAGGCTGCTGAAATAGTACCTGCATACCAATAGACACAGCAACATATCCCAGAAGAAGGTATCTTTGTCAGGATTTCTGTCACCATCTCAAATCACGCATATTGAACCTCTGTGGAGAGACCGTGTTGCATCTGCAGATTTAAAATCCTTTAAAAATGACTGTGAGGTTGTCAAGACTGAGGTGATGTTAATTATATTGATCTCAGTTACTCTCAAATTTCCCTCTTACAGTCTGTCAATCCACTATGCTGAGGTAACAAGTGATCTGTCATTTTTGTCTTATTTTATTTGTCTTTGTTTTTCTGTTCTCCCACCCATTAAGCACCACAAATAATTATAAAGAAGTATTAAGTATTCTGAATGGAATCCCTCATCTGTAGATTGGAAAGACAGACAAACTCACTTTTATCACCCAATGTTATAGTTATGTGAAAGGTATGGTCCTTATTTTCATCCATGTAAAGAAAGAGGAAATTAGTTGTTACCAAAGAAGGGAAGTTTTTCATTTGTAGTTTTCCTTACTGTCCTGCTGGTTCCTATTTTGTGACTTGTTAGTCACAAGCCAGTACATAAATTACATTTTTGCAACTGGTGTACTGCAATTTTGGCATTTTCTGTTATCTGAAGTATATTTAATGTACTTGATGTTTTGGGAGTTGGCCCTATTCCCATCTATGGGTTCTCTTGAGAACCTGGACGCAGGAGTAGAGGCAACTTAATGGTGTGTATATTTAGTACACCTTGGGCAATGCACAGTGTCCAGTGAAATAAGGGTGTAATGAATCAGTTGTTATCATATGGTTGGATTATTTTTTGTGCGCTGTTTTTGTGTGTTCATTCTGATAATCATTGACACCACAAAGCCTAGCAGTTGGTATGGTAATCACTAAATATCATCATCGTTTACTTTCAGCTTTGAGTTTGTAACTGTGTATGTTCAATCGTGAATGAAAAAGTATGTTGGTACCATAGCATGTGACAAACTTGCTCTTCTCATGCCTCTGTCATACATGCTGGAATACAAAGTGATCAGTTTGTTTGTAAGGCATTACCACTAGTACTCTGATATTTTTGTGTGATTCTCACATTTGTTTCTATGTGATTTTATTCCAAAGATATAAATAAATTATTATAAGGAGTGACCTTTTTTTTTCTTTTTATGGATACTGTCCTTATTTATATTGCATCCACATAATGCACACATTTATATTGCATCCACATAATGCACACATTTATATTGCATCCACATAATGCACACATTTATATTGCATCCACATAATGCACACATTTATATTGCATCCACATAATGCACACATTTATATTGCATCC
>Ga0268261_10002009_pt1 | contig 14428 bp, 9 predicted proteins | sample TergutNc150P1_FD_190353 | JGI IMG/M metagenome (GOLD analysis project Ga0268261, IMG submission 190353) | Nasutitermes corniger P1 segment gut microbial community from laboratory colony in Florida, USA - Nc150 P1 (SPAdes) (version 2) | ecosystem: Host-associated > Arthropoda: Insects > Digestive... | reverse complement strand
AAGAGCAACAATGCTGGATTAGGAAAAACGAGCGTTCGCTCTTGGAAATGTTAAAGACAGGCGGCGGAGTGGGAGAAAGACAACGCGCTTGGGAACGTGCAGCGGTTGCCGCTTCCATTGAACGTTCCCCAATGAAGTCGACACGGAAACGATCGTCAGAGCTTGGTGTGTCACGGTCAACAATGCGAGACCACATAAAGAAAGACTTCAATATGAGGCCGTATCGCCTAACTTTCGTGAATTAACTGTCGGATGGCGACATGGATCGGCGCTATGAATCATGCCGTGCTCTGCTGGACACATTCTCAGATGCCGTATCACGCTCAAAGGTTCTATTCAGTGACGAATGTGCCATCTTTCACAGTGCGCGCGACAGAAATGTGGTGTTCTGATCAAAGGAGAATCCCAATTTCACGCAGGAGCTGAAACATAATCCACGGCATGTGATGATATGGGCGGGTATGACATCAGATTATCTGATTGGACCTTACTTTTTCGATGGACCGATGAATGCGGCATCTTATTCAGCACTGTTGAAGACGTGGCTCATACCTCAGCTGAGAGACAGAGGACTGTTGCATGACGTGTGTCTGCATCACGGTGGGCCACCCGCACACTTCGGTCTTTCTGTGCGCGACGTTTTGAACGAACATTATCCAGGCCCCTGGACTGGCCGTGGCTCACCGACATCTCCGGCACCATTGCCATGGCCACCACGTAGTCCTGACCTTACCACACCAGACAATTAGTTTTGGGGTATTATTAAGTGAAGAGTGGCTGCGCGTCGCTACAACAACAACGAAGATTTGCGCAGAGCTGTGGAAGACGCCTTTCGCACAATTACTCCAAAAATGCTCCGACATATGTCACAGAGGACATGGAGGCGCATCCGTTTGTGTGTCCAGCATGAAGGTGCACGTAAGGATTCATTGGACATGTAACCAAGGCGTACGTAAGTGATTCAAATCAAATTATGGTAGCGTATTGGTCGGTGTACGGTGACTTCTCGCCCACCCTGTATATATATATATATATATATATTTTTTTTTTGTGTGTTCTCCCACAGCACGCAAACAGTAGCTCATAGCAAGCTCGGGCGGGCCAGGTATTTAGAGCACTTGGTGACAATTCAATTCAATAAAGGATGTAGAAAGACAGCCTCTAAATTCCCTGAGGACGGGGCTACATGTGCGGTAGCTGGCAGAATACAAATTGGAGAGTTTCACTTAGTGACCCTCGAGCCCATTAATAAGTACTCACTCTTAAGTGCCCAGACCGCTAAGTTACGCAGTTCTTGGAGATACAACTGACTGTCCTTGATACACTGCTCATTGGTCACGCGTTGCGAAGAGGACGGGGCAAACGGAGGCAGAGCGGACATCATCCGATGGGCCAGGTTCAGCTCTGGACTCAAAACAGAGACACCTGCTGTAACAAAACAAACCATGTGATAGGTTTCAGTTCTTTCTTTACAGACTGTCAAGCAACAAGATATGGTATGCAAACATTGCTGACTCTTATTAAACAATAAATTAAGTGAAAGTACTTTTCTATCTAACGCTCGCCGATTGGAGGTCATGCATGCAAAAAAACTGCTGTACTGCGTGACGCGGCAGAAGGGAAAAGCTGCAGCACAACTGGTGCACATAATGTTACCGTGCAGGGAGGAAGCAATATTGTGGAAATTCCGAGAACTAGCGACTAGTGTAGCTAATAATGGCGGTGTGCCAATCAGCAAAAATGTAGCTAATAATGGAGGTGTGCCAGTCAGCACAAGTGTAGCTAATAATGGAGGTGTGTCAGTCAGCACAAATGTAGCTAATAATGGAGGTGTGCCAGTCAGCACAAGCAGTAATGCCCACAGTACTCACCTACATTTATCCCATCCTTCCGCCTTTCAACCATTCCTTCCTCAGCTGCTTCTACACCCTCTGCTTCCCTTCTGTCTGCAGTCCATTTAACAGGTGGGACTTGTCCATCTACACCTTGGTCGGATATGCTTCTAGCCACTTCCCATTCAAAATCATTCTCAACGCTGTCACCAATACGCGATCTATCACGATCGGTTTCCGAAGAATTAACTTTGGAGTCATTTATACTTCTGTCCATACGTGACGATATATCACCAGCTTCTTGTGCCTTTTGTGTGTCTCTGTTGTTAGCAGAATCTCTAGCGTACACCATCCACGATGCATCTAGCTGCACAGGGGCTACAGAGGAGTGTACCTTAGGAGAGGACTCTTCCCCTTCCTCCGACACACATGCACCGAGGACCGACAACAGCAGGACAGAAACAAAAATCTCACGTCTTACAGCTGTGTGCATGATGGATACCATCCACAGTTGCTAATATCTTGCCTCGAAAACACAACAGCCACCACCTTTGTGGTTCTCATGTAACTAAAATAAACAGTTGATACGGACGCAATACAGTACTTATGTTCACGAGAGAGACCTTACTGAACGGACTGACGGCAGAGTAAATGTTTTGAGTGTATCGCTGGGATACAGAAGTTCCCCAGCTATGCTTTACCAACGACAAATCCCACACGGATTGTCATTGACGCCAGGCTTACTCTGCGAGAACTGGGCAACCGGCCGCGTGAGCAGAGGGCAGTGGGTTCCTTTTTTTTTTGTTCTGAAAAACACAAGATTGTGGCAAGCAGACAAGTAACAAGAAAACTGAAAGCTGCAGGTAATAATTTTATGATGCAAATATATAAATATCAGTAAACACAAAACAACCACAGCAGTGCTTATTGCGCAGGTGTGGACAGAATTGTTCACTGCTTACCAAGCACAGCACCAACTAACAACAAATATATTCACACTTCTGGATACATTTTTAAACATTTTGGGGAAATTTACGAAAGCTAAAACATGGCGATTGCAAACCAGGACTCACAGGGAAGTTAAATCGCATTTAACATATCAGTTTCTACCTCACAGAAAACACAACTGTTTTTATATTACAGAAATCGATATGTTAAGGGAAATAATATCTGTTTATTTGGAGAATACAAAGAAAATGACGAGCACAATGTGTGGAAAGTAAAGGTAGGAATTGTTAATGTTGAATCAAAAATTAGGCATACGAGCTACCGGGGTTTAAAGGGTCACGGGTGTCCCATGCATTTAGTCTATAAGATATAAATAAATAAATAAATGCTGCCCTCACATCGCTGTCGTAGTTTGTGCGTCGCTACATGTTTCAATCACGCAGTTTGCGCTTCATCAGGAAACTGTCAAAAGAATAACATCTGGACAGCAGGCAAAAGTAAGATGTTACAAATTTATGATTTTTACAAAAAAAATTGAAGGGATCACAGAGTTGCTCACGTGCTAATTAAGTGCTGCAGTGTAATGCAGAGCAGTGTCACTGTGTCACAAGTTGCAGTGAGGAAATATATCATATGACAGGTGTCGTGGGAAATACAGTTTAATGTTTTGTGGCTTTTCTTTTCCTTCGCATTCAAGGGGGTCTGAGGTAATTTGTATTCTGCATATCAAATGCAGAGATCTAAGGAGTCTGACGTCAGTTTTAATTTGAATTCTATGTATGAAATTGTCATTAATAGTGCAAATCCCAGTGGTCACTATATGTACCACCAGTTTAACATTAAAAATTTTTACGTTCTGCCCACACAGTGTATTTATGTGTTTTGTGTGGATCTGAGAACAAACAGCCATTATTTCCCTATACAACATTAACTGACTGGTTTTTATAACAGAGATTGAACCCTTTACAGCCCAGTGGTCACTATATGTACCACTAGTTTAACATTAAAAAATTCTACGTTCTGCCCACACAGTGTATTTATGTGTTTTGTGTGCATCTCAGAACAAACAGCCATTATTTCCCTATACAATATTAACTAACTGGTTTTTATAACCCAGACGCAGTGTGTTTACTGCGCTGTACGGACTGGGACTTCAAATGTAATTCAGATAATATCTGCGCTCTTCTGAGATATCACGCAGCGTCAAGCTGTAATTCCTTGCCGAAGTTTCGGGATAAGCTATAGGTTCCATCTTCAAATGTCCAGAAATCCCAGTAGTAAAGACGCTGTGTGATATCCCAAAAGACCGCAGATCTCATCTCCATCGCGGCGGAAGACTGAAATCACAAATATAATTCAGCATATCGTCAGATTTTAGGAGCGTTCGAAAAACTGCGATAAGCGACTATTTACTTCGTCATGTCTGTCCGTCCGTTTCAGGCAAATGTTGTACAGAATATCAAAACACACATTTTGTGTTCAGTAACATTTTTTTTAAACTCGTGACGTTTATGAGATAATGTGGAAAAATATTGTAGAGCGGGGCAGGCTACAGATGGCAACATGGCGCATGCGCATTGCATGTTGGATACCTAAGGCTACAAACACACACTCACCATATGTAATGCTCATTGCTTTTCCACTACAACAATAGTTTCAAGAAAGCGCCACTGTAATGTACATTTACTGACAGTGTTGACGCATTATCTTTATTGGGAGAAAGTGTCAGGCAGCACAGTAACCACGTGTCAGTACACGTGGAATTGACGAAAAGAATGACCGAACTTTGAAATGATTCGTGAATTTTTATTGTAGGCGTGGGAGAGGTTTGGCGATATTACCTACGTATTATGCGCGCACCTCATAAACGACCGGCATAGACGTGTTGAACAGAAATTCGGTGCTGGCGAGACTCTCGCCTGTCAGCAGGACAATGCGATCCCTTCTGAGGGACGAAGCTAATCTTTGCCAGTCACGGATATGCAGCACATTCTGAGCGGCGCTGATTGTCCACGTGTAGGGCGGGAGTCGGTATTATTATTTGTAGTGGACAAAGTGGCACTGGAACAGATTGTTTTCAAAGTACTTCAGTTTTCCCCTGGCAGTATCATTCCACCATTGCTCCGTATTCATCTTGCATCTACTCGTTGCTCTCAGCAGAAGGACAAACGGGCGAAGCTTGGAAACCTCCCAAAAGTCAGTGGACTTTCGGAAATGGGGGAACGTTGAATAGAACAGTACTTTAAGGTTATTGTGTACTGTTCAGATGTGTCACTACCAACCTGCACGACGTCACAAACTTGTCAGCAGCAGTCTGCATGCTGACCACCGTCAGACAGTGCCACCGGTTGTCAAAGAAAGAAAGAAAGAAAGAAGGAAAACCTGAGAATGGTTAAAAGGATGATAAATGGAAACGAAATTGAAAATAGTTGCCGGGACGTCAGGACTGGCGATATATGAAGTGACGTCATTGCGTCAGTGGTTCCCGACGTTTCGAAGGAACGTAATGCTTCCATCTTCAACGGTTAAGATTTAAAAAAAGCCGTCATTTAGGTGTTGGCGAGTATAAATAATTTTGTGTAGGGGTTAGGTCAGTTTAGGTTAGGTTAGGTGTACGACTTAGGCGGTATTGTAACACTGCTGGCTGTCTGGGATGCTAAACGGACTAAAAGGCTCTGGCACGTGTCTGGAACATCTACTGTACCGCTGTGCTAGACTGAATGCTGTCACCACTGCTGACAACAAATCATTCTCCACTGTCGCCCCACACTCTACCGTAACACTGTGCAGCCGATAGGCTGGTTGCAGTGTACTGGTGTTGGGGTCAAAAGCACTTCCTTCTTAAGGGTGAACTGTCACTGTCGCGCCAGGTTCAACCTGTCTACCAAACTTCACGGTGTCACATATCAAATGACAGATTCTTAACAGACATGGAACTATTTTGTTTGCTTGTCTGTTCCTAGTTTTTCTTTTGGTTCTTACATGTTCTTGGCACGTCGTATTTACTCTCTGAAATGTAACCAGATCTGTTTACTGCCTTCTGTGGACCAGCGAACAGCACGATTGGAGTGGGTTTGGTTACAGCTACTGTCAGATCTCGAAAAAGTTTAACATTCTTTGCATCCAAATTAACATTCTTGTTCCAATGTTAACCCTTCAGCAGACAGTTCTGAAGGGTCAAGCTTGCCCAAATCCCTGCCAACAGTCAGCTCTGTCCTCACAGGAAGCACACCCAGTTACTGCCACATGCGCACAGCACAGCGGGAATTACGTGATATATTTCGTGATCTATTGTCTATTGCGTCAATAGCCACCGTTCCTTCTGAAACTGAAGCAAAAGTGTCCACGTGATGACAGCCAAAGTGGTTGGGGGGGGGGGTAAAGTTGCACTAGGGTCCATGTAAAGTAGGGTCCATTTACACTAGGGTCCATGTACACTAGGTTCTGTGTACAGTAGGGTCTATGTACACTAGGGTCCATTTATATTAGGGTCCATGTACACTTGGGTCTGTGTACACTAGGGTCTATGTACACTAGGATCCATGTACACTAGGGTCAATTTATATTAGGGTCTATGTACACTAGGGTCTATGCATACTAGGGTCTCGACAATTTGCACAAATGAAATATCAATTCCCCTGCACCAAACCAAACACTGACACCCCAGCTGTACCGGCCGCAGTTTGTGCCGTACCAAACAGACTCGTTATATACATCAATTACAAATGGCCAATATGTGCGGTCACAAAAAGTCAACAAACTTCCAAACAATAACATCTATAGACCTAATGCTACATCATTACGAGAAATAAAACCACTGCATCAATGAAGATATACAAAACTAACAGAAATAGTCTGCTAATTTCCGGTACCCACACCACATTCCATGATTATAATGTCCTGCTATTTTAATATTCTGTGTATAACAATATTTAACTTCCACTAAATTAATTTAATACTGTTATACAGTGGAATAAATTCTGTTCCAAATTTTATATATGTTATACGAGATGTCGTAGTAAACAATAACAACAGTATTACTAATTGTGTATATTGCCTTACTAAGAAAGTAATCAACCTGAAGATGGCTCATAACTACAGCCGAAACATGTCTTAAAAAGCAGTGCAAGAATAAACCATAATAAAATCATTAACTGAGTTATGTTTGACTGTATTTGACTTACATTTTCTAATTCTATACAACATAACAGGGATGTCAGACCCAAAAGATTTTGACACAGTTTCAGTTGTCCTATTATTACTGGTGTCTCTTTTGTTTTTACTGTCCACATAAGCTATATTTCTACTGTGCAGTCTGGCTGCTATTTTAACATCTTTTCAGCTCCTGTCTACATCTCATCTCTATGCCCTGACATGGCAATGTCTATTAACAAACATGTTCCTTTGTCATCATCATGAACTGTGATGTCCAGGTTGTGAGGGCTGTGATGGTCAGCAGTTTAAGGATTCACACAATCTAAGGCAGAAAGTGCAGTCTGAACTGTCTGCCTCCTTCCAACAACTGCACAATACACCTTCTGAATATAGTCAGCTCAGGTGCAACTTCAATAATACATTCATGTACTCACAGCGGTAAGCATATATACCACCTTACTGAATAGATACTGCAAAACATTTACAAATTTTTATAAAGTTTCACCACGTCAATGTATTTAATGAATGATAAATTTATTGACTGAATTGAATTGAATTAATCCACTTTTTTGCATCCCAAACCTTGAATATAGAAGTTAGAAAATTATTACACCCATACATACATATATGCATAGAGCAGTAGCTGGTATAATGCAACTGATTTAGCATAATTCCAAATCACATCCAACGAGATTTATTTATTTTTATTTTCACAGATGCTGTACATGTTTCAGGCGTTTCCTCCACCCATCATCAGGAGCACATAACTGTACATACAGTGTCAGGTATACCTGAAGCTGTATGTACGAGGGCAGACCAGTACCTCAGTTTTTACTCACTTCTGAGGAAAACTGTAAAATGACCAAAAAAAGTAGTACTGTATCTGCTAAACTGTGCTCTCTTCAATACATTTTTTTGTGTACAGGGCACTAAATACAAACAAAAACGTAAAGTACAAGAACTTCCTGCATGAGGTAGGAAGGTCCTGGATATCAGAAGTCCAGAATGGAAGTGAGTCCAATTCCGATGACCTTCAATTGCCACAGAAGGAAACAACACCAAGGGGGCCTAAACAGGACCACCAGGCAGACTCTCCGGTGATTTCAGAATACAAAAACTTGAAAAAATATTTGGTGGTGGGGAGGAAAAAAGTATCCTGCAAGACAGTGGAAAGTGTGTGCTGCACATATGGAGTGAAGTGAAACTAGATACATTTGTAAATTCTGTGTTGTTCCATTTCACAAAGGGACTTGTTTTGAAAAATAGCATTCAGTGACAAACTACTAGACTATCTGCATGCAGTTTCTGCAGTCTGGGGCTCAGGAGCATAATCTACAGTGTCAAAGTTAAGTAAGAATATGTTATGGGGTTGAACATACAAAGTGTTTAAAACATCCGGGAATTGGGGGTTTTTAATTAAAAGAACATCCAGTTGGCAAAGTGTTAAAAATACTTCTAACTACTCCAAGTTATCTGCTGCAGTCTTATTGCAGAGGTTAACTGAACTATGACAGCATCTACTTGTTTACCTACTTTGGTTTCTTCAGCAAAATATTTCTGATATTTTGAAAAGGTAGTTCAACGAGGACTGTAAGGAGAAAACATGGCACAACAAGCACGACCACTTCCGGTACAACAACCTGCAACAAGAAATCAACTGATGCAACTGGTAGATCGTAAGCACAAATTTATTGTATACACAAACAGAATTCAAGTGGTTTAATAAATATATGAATAACATATTGTATTTTAATCCTTAGCAGTGTGAGGATCCATTAAGTCAACAAAAGTCCCCAGTCACAATCTTATGGCACCTGTGTGCTAAGGAAGCTTTTTTACACAGTGGACAGTCAGACAGCAAGTGTAGGGAGCTAATGTACCGACAGCAATGTTACCTCCCGTTCCAAAAACATGGGTTCAGTTTGCATTTAAGTTGGTGTTTCTTCCAACATGCATTTCTATATACCATGCAATATTTCATGACTTTCACCTTGGAAAACTCTTCAGTTTCCTATCTTCGGCAATCACTGTTTAACATACTACAATAAACAGTGATTTTGTTTCATTATTGGATGGCAGCGCAGAACAATCTGTCCTTTTTATTTGCAGGTACCTTCTGAGGATGAGACTGAGTTGTGGCTGAAATCTGTTCTGTGCCCGTTTAGTTACGTGTCTCCAGTGAACAGGTATTTCCGTACATTAATCAATTAATTTGGATGTATTATTAACACTAATTTTGTCAAAAATTGTAAACAAATTATTCCTAAAGGAACAGATCCTTCCAGATTCTCTTCTCTTCATAAGGGAGGCTCTGAATATTAGGATTCATGATCAGTGTAGACACAGTTGTTGCCAAAGACATTTTCACAGACTAGCACACCAGTACATTACAAATTGTATTGTGGGGTGCAGCACTGTGGTTTGAATATTTAAATAACATTACATGACTTATTGTTATCATTGTGTGTTTGCACACTGGGCTTGAAAAAGTAAAAACAAAAGACAAAACACACATCTTCTTTATCTTACCCTTCAATCTTTGATTGGTTGGCAGCTCTCCATCTGGAATTGTTAAAAACCATTCTTTTCATCCCTGTATAACTGTCAGCTCCCGTGTTTCTAGTGACTTGCTTTAAGTATTGCAGTCAAGGTCTGCCCACGGCCTTTTTTCTGGATATTGCTCATTCAAGGTTGATTACTACAAACTCGTTATGCCTAATTATATGCCCTATCCATGAGTGGCGTCTATTTTTTAAGATTTTTGAAAGCAACCTTTCCTTTTTCGCTCTTTGAAAAACTTCATCATTCGTTATTCTGTCTGTCCATTTTATTTTTAACATTCCTCTCCAGCTCCATGTTTCAAATGCATTTATGACTGTCTCTTCATTTTATCCTACAGTCCATGTTTCCGATCCACAAACAGCAACACTCCAAATACGACTACTCATAAGTCCCTCTTTCATTTCCAAACTAAGGTTATTCGAACACAGTAGTTGTTTTTTGTTATTAAACATAACTTTAGCTTCTTTAACTCGCTGTATTAAGTCTGCTTTATTTTTTCCACCTTCTGTCAATACACAAACATATGTTGTAAAATTACTGTTTTTACCATCGCCATTGAAATAACCTTTCATTTTGTTTGTGCTTTTGGAGTTATTGTTAATTCCTGTTACTGACATTTCATAAGTTCTTGGATCAAAACAGGCATTTTACATTGGCAATAAACCCTAATGTTTGGATGCTTGCAATGTTGCCAACTGGTCACCAACATTGACACTGCACCTTTACTTATCTGTATGTTGCATTCTTTATAAACTATTCCCAGCCTATTTGCATGCTGACAAACTGTTAGATCCATGGACTGTATGCAAACACATACCATAATTTCTTGTAAGATTCAGAATAAACAGAAATTATTTCTCTATATGGTGCTGACAAATTGGTCTTCATAAACAAAAAACAAAATGTTTTCAGAGAGGCAGGAAAAGACTTTTTAGTATTCTTTACTTTAAAGTTCAGTCTTCAAAGGGCCCTGCAAAAATACAGCCTGTAGAAAAATTCATAACTATGTTCGAACATAAACCAATGTCACTGAACTCAATATTATATGTACAGTCTCAGCAAAATATTTGGCAAAAAATACCACAATAATTTAAGAAACACTCAAATATTTGAAATGAAAAGCAGGTAGATGCAATTAACATGTTACTTCAATGATCAAGTAACTTAGGATTGAAATCATTCAACACTTACTAAAAGCCATTTATTAAATGTGTGAATGTCAGGATTTTTGCCAACAAAATAGAAGATCACTGGTACTTGGGTGAGATACAGTGCATAAGACAGTCTTGTGGTCACAAGGAACCCCTGCCATGACAACACACGGTTCAGCAAACCTGTGGGACACAGAAGACAAGGTGAAGTTAAAAGCAGCTGCAAAAACTACAGTAAAACTAAAGTAAGACAGTTCCATTCAGAATGGCTGTGAGCCACACAATTATTAATTCCAACAACATAATTCATGAGCCATACTAAAAAAACACAAGAGGCAAGACTTCAGGCTGGGAAGGAGATCCAACTGAGTGAGAGAGAGAGAGAGAGAGAGAGAGAGAGAGAGAGAGAGAGAGAGAGAGAGAGAGAGAGATAGAGATGGGTGAAAAAAGTACAGTATTTAGGTATTGTGTATGAAATAAAATAAGGAAGAACAACTTATCAGGACAAGACAGTCAACTGTCTGTGACCTAGTGTCAGCAAATAAACCATTTCGCAGAGTCTCATGAAATTTGGTACAGACATTGTTCACAATAACAAAGCTGTTAAGATAGCCTCTCCAAGTTCCATATATATTGGCTCGATGACAGCCATGCATAGTTAGGGGTGTACTTAAATTTCCACTTCGGTTTGAAGTGATCAAGTATGAGTGAGCGTTAATGCAATCATTGTTATCAATTTGGTAATAATTTGGCAGTGTACCCAAGTACACATCTCTGTCAAATAAACCAGTCATGGAAACAGAATGACAATTATTTATTGGCTCCCTGTACAGTGATACTTATTGGCACATGGCACATTTGGCACATACACCAGTTGTGAAAATGCAGCTGTACAGAGTCCACGTGCCATAGTAGATGCACTGCCTTAAAGATCCGTATAGCCAACAGGCACATGGCAATGGCTGCTGAACATACAGGGTATACAATCCACTGGAATTTGTAACACCTGTAACTTAAAAATGATAATCCGACTGAATGTGTTGTTTGTATTACACTGTTTTTCAACTGCAAGTTTTACTTTTACACAAAAGTGGAGAACTTGTTAGATGCAGAACACCTCACAATAAGTGCCACCGGTACATCCTACTTACTGTCTACATGTTGCCAGATGCACAGGAATGTGTCCTTCTTAACATTTCAAAGGTTCAGTGGTCATGATGTGAGTCAAATCACCATATTTATTCTGTGACTGTACACATTGTCTTTAACATAACCCCAAAAATGCAAAATCAAAGGCACAAGATAATAAGGATAATGTGGGACCACAAAATTGGCCCTCCTCTTCCTATCCACTGACCTGGCAAAACTCATATTCAAACAATTATGAAAAGAAATGAAAAAAATATGTAACCATCAAGTTTGAAGAATTGTATGATTGTTGTCACATTCACTGTTGTTACTGTTCAGCTGATGAAGGGAATAAGTTTCCCATGTTTGTACAAATGAACTGCTGGTAATGATGCCCTCATGAAAGAAATACAAGCTGATAACTCTTCCAAGTTACAGAATGCACCACACATTCATTGCAGCACTATCCTGTTAATGTACTAACTGCACTCTGAAAGGCTCATTGCACCAAATGACACAGTTATGCTGATCCAAAAGTCCAGAGATGTGACACCATGCTGCATCACTTAACACAACACAACTAAAGAGTCATCATATTCCAAAATCTGTGCCACAAAATGTGAGCTAAGATGTTTGTCACATGCTGTAGTTTTATGCTTTACCTGTAATTTGTATGGTTTTAGACACAGGCTGTTCGGAATAATTCTGCAGCATGCGTAATTCTGCACTTACCAGGGATATCAAATTGTTTTGACTCAGTAGCAGAAGTCTGCTCACCACCATCAGCTTATGCATTAGATCTGTTGTGGCCTAGGGGAATTTCCTTTTCCCATAGTGTTTGTACCACCTCCTAATGTACTTCTTATCACACCATACTTATATCTGAATTCATATTTCACATGAACAATGGATTTAATCTTTGCATACCACAGCACGGTCTGTGCTTTCTGTTGCATGACAGCGACTGTACTGATTAAGCAGCACAACATACAATCAAAGCTGCTGTTCCTCAACTACAGTTTGGATGCAGCAAACTGGTGTCAGTACTGCCATTTGCACTGTTAGCTGCACTACAAGTACCAGCACTGTAATGTCTGTTGCACTTCTCAGGTTACTGGTATTACAAAGGCCAGCTCTGTTTTTGGTAAACACTGCACAAAGCATTAGGAACTGTAAACTACTGCACACAACGGCATAAGGTGTAATACATCTGCAGCATCAGACATCGGACCACACAGAGGTGACTGCCATCGCAGTAAATATGTTACACACTGAATTACTTTGAACTCCTGCAGCAGGTGGATATTTCTTTACTCATTTTGCACATACACACAACAAAACTGAACAAATTAAGGACAAACTTTGCTTGCTTCAAATGCCTGCATTCACCTCAAGCATTCCGTTTGTTTACTATGTCACATGTACAGTTCATTAGACCTACAGCAGTTTGAATCTGTCCCTTTTCCACAGAGCAACACAGCACAGTGGCAATGCATATCTTTTCTTGCACAAACATTTATGGAATAACAAGCCTGCTGTGCAATAGGGATGGACTTAAATACTACAATACATGGAACTGGCATGTGAAGTGTTTGTAGTAGGGGATAGGGAGAAAGACAGAGTGCAGGAAAGGAAGAAGAGAGGGAAGAAGGGAGGAAAGTTGGGAGGTAAGAAAGGAATGAAGTAAGGCAGAAGGAAAGAATGGAAAACATATGTAGCAATAAAGTGCACAATGAACTTGAAATGTAAAAGACGATACAAAGTAACGATGAAAGTAGTGACGTAATGTGATATGATGTGATGTGATATAATGTCACAGCTACTATCAGTTTTGGTAACTGAGTGCACCTGAACTGGACAACAGACAAAGGGAGGTGTCCAGCACAAAGCTGAAAGACACAAACACTCTGTAACAAACGCATAATTTATATGTATAGATTGTAAAACTGTAATTTCATAATTACACTGAAACAGTGCACACCTACCAGTGTTAACTTCAATAGTGCTTAGTTGACAGATCAGTGCACTGCGAAAAATGTACAAGTTGAGACAAACTGGCAGAGCCTTTGAACTCTCACTGCCAATAGTTCACTTCATCCAGAAGTATTTGCTACTCAGCGCCCTTACTGTATATAACCCTCTACAAACATGTTAACGTCCTCATTCTCGTTATTTTATTCGTCGTACCTACGTTAAAATTACATATAATTGTGGAGAGAATTTCTGACTTCGACAACTGTGAAATAATTTTACTATGTGTGTTGGAAAGCTGCTACTGCTCTTTATTCATGGTGAGTTGAGCTGAATGTTTTTAAAAAACGTTTTAATATTATCTTCACGCGAGTTAAGCAAGTTCTGATCAACAGCAACTAACTTAAACTATTCGAATTCCAAATTATAACAGGTTATATGGAGAAGGCAAAGTAATTATTTGTGTAACGACTAGACTTGAAACTTTCCCTTTGTTTTATCATTTATGTAAATTGTTAACTTTATTAGAGTTTTATTTTATTTCCTAATTAACACTTTAAACCCTGAATTAAATCCCATCTGCTATTTGCTGGCATTATTAGCTCACCATTTTCTCCACGTTAGCAGGATAATGGTTAAATCATTAACCCTTAGGCTTCTAATGTCATATGTATATGGAGC
>Ga0268261_10002008_pt1 | contig 14429 bp, 15 predicted proteins | sample TergutNc150P1_FD_190353 | JGI IMG/M metagenome (GOLD analysis project Ga0268261, IMG submission 190353) | Nasutitermes corniger P1 segment gut microbial community from laboratory colony in Florida, USA - Nc150 P1 (SPAdes) (version 2) | ecosystem: Host-associated > Arthropoda: Insects >... | reverse complement strand
GTCGTTGTGTGTGATCTAGAAACATCAAGAATGGGTGCTCCATATATATATGACATTAGTAGCCTAAAGGTTAATAATTTAACCCTTATCCTGCTAACGTGGAGAAAATGGTGAGCTCCTAATAATGCCAGCAAATAGCAGATGGGATTTAATTCAGGCTTCTAAGGGTTAAGAAAGCAGGCATACGGAATCATTTAGCATAAATCTACGCCTCTCATTTGGGGCTTGATACATATCCCCCCCCCCCAATGCAGTCAATTGAAGAATACACTGTAGCATAAAGAGTTGTGTTCCTACCATGTTGGTATCCACTTACAAGAATTTGTTCTGCTTCCTTCAGTTGCCGCTGAAGTTGTTGGATGTACTGGTCTTGCCTTTCAACTTCCCTTTTCAATGCCTCCATCTTGTGGTTAATTTTTGCTTGTTCATTTGCCAGTTTCAGGGCCTCCTTCAGTTCACTGTCCTTAGCAACCAGTAATTCAGTAATTAACAAATGCTCAGAACTTGGTAGTTTCTGATGTTTTTGTGCAATGGTGTTTTCAATTAATTCCCTACAACACAACAACAACAACAACTTACATTCTCATAATACTAAAAAGTTACTGTTTTGCCTTGTTACTGGGTATCTAATGCCACAGTGACATAAACAGTGTAGTATCTCGAATGCAAGAACTTGGGGGCACTGTGACCACACTCGTGCACAATACTAAATACACTGAACGGCGGGCAACTGCACAGGAGGCACAGCCAGCCACATAAAAAATGAAAGGAAATGGGTTCTTTCTGGAACCTGAAACTCTAACATTCCATGTTTCCGGGTAAAAATGCTTTCAAGAGCTCGGGTGATAACTGCTTCGAAGAATAGGAACATACTGAATAAAGCACAAGAAACAAGGCAGAAGAACAGTGATGGTGGCCTATTTTCAAGGACGGACTGAAGGAATCCACAAGAGAATCCGTCAGGATAGCCGGCCTCCGGGCTGAGATTTGAACTCGGGGCCCACCCAATCACTAAGCTGGCGTGTTTTATTCTGGGACATACAATCGAAGTTCTTAAAGTATTAATATAATCACACGCAAATGGAAAGTGAAATTATTAGCGTCATAAGATGTGTGAATAATTACTTACTTTGAAATTAATTCTATATCATCAATTAAAGCAAGAAGTCTTTCACCAGTGTTCACACTGTTGGATGCCATGTCTTGTTTTATTTACATTCCCCCTTTGCTTGTTCTCCCGGTCACAGATAACTACAGTTCCCGGTTACCACCGGCAACATGAATTTCCCTGATCCACACAGCTGAGAGCAGTGTATTGCTCTGGAATCAACACAGCTGCAGTACTCTGAAATAAGTACAACACGCTCTTCGAGTAGGGCTGATAAAATCGTACGAAACTAATGATAAAAATTGCCCAAACCGATTAAACGTATATAAAAATATTACAGAAGTGAATATAGCTGCCACATTTATTAGAAGATTACTGTTGAATATTGAGTTAATAACTGTTCTCCACTTTGTTGCAAACTACTTACTCACCATGCCTACTATGTGTGTGAAATTTGTGTACCCCCAAGATTAATCTTGATATGATTTACCATGTATCCACGCAGTTCTGTTTGGATGTCGTTACGGAACAAAAGTCATCATTGTGTCAAGAAGTTACAGCATATTCGAGCCGCAGCATTCGTCTGCATTCATCTTGTGGTTAATTTTTGCTTGTTTGTTTTGTCAGTTTCAGGGCCTCCTTCAGTTCACTGTCCTTAGCAACCAGTAATTCAGTAATTAACAAATGCTCAGAACTTGATAGTTTCTGGTGTTTTTGTGCAATGGTGTTTTCAATTAATTCCCTACAACACATAACAACAACTTACATTCTCATAATACTAAAAAGTTACTGTTTTGCCTTGTTACTGGATATCTAATGCCACAGTGACATAAGGTGTAGTATCTTGAACGCAGAAACTTGGGGGCACTGTGACCACATTCGTGCACAATACTAAATACACTGAACCAGACGTTTCATTGTTTTGGGCTTTAATGAAGTCATTTCCAAACAAATATGCAACTGTTACTTAAAACACAGTGTGCAATATTTATGTGGGCAACTGCACAGGAGGCACAGCCAGCCGCATAAAAAACGAAAGGAAATTGGTTCCTTCTAGAACCAGAAACGGTAATTGTAACTCTAACATTCCACGTTTCCGGGTAAAAACGCTTTCAAGAGCTCGGGTGATAACTGCTTCAAAGAATAGGAACATACTGAATAAAGCACAAGAAACAAGGCGGAAGAAGTGATCGTGGCCTATTTTCAAAGACGGACTGAAGGAATCCACAAGAGAATCCGTCAGGATAGTCGGCCTCCGGGCTGCGATTTGAACTCGGGGCCCACCCAATCACTAAGATGGCGTGTTTTTTCCTGGGACATACAATCGAAGTTCTTAAAGTAATAACATAATCGCTCGCAATTGGAAAGTGAAATTATTAGCGTCATAAGATGTGTGAATAATTACTTACTTTGAAATTAATTCTATATCATCAATTAAAGCAAGAATTCTTTCACCAGTGCTCACACTGTTGGACGCCATGTCTTGTTTTTATTTACATTCCCCCTTTGCTTGTTCTCCCGGTCACAGATTACTACAGTTCCCGGTTACCACCGGCAACATGAATTTCCCTGATCCACACAGCTGAGAGCAGTGTATTGCTGCGGAATCAAAACAGCTGCAGTATTCTGAAATAAGTACAACACGCTCTTCGAGTAGATCTGATAAAATCGTACGAAACTAATGATAAGAATTGCCCAAACCGATTAAACCTATACAAAAATATTACAGAAGTGAATATAGCCGCCACATTTATTGGAAGATTACTGTTGAATATTGGGTTAGTAACTGTTCTCCACTTTGTTGCAAACTACGTATTCACCATGCCCACTATGTGTGTGAAATTTGTGTACCCCCAAGATTAATCTTGATATGATTTACGTCGTATCCACGCAGTTCTGTTTGAATGTCTTTACGGAACAAAAGTCACCATTGCGTCAAGAAGTTACAGCATATTCGAGCCGCAGCATTCGTTTTGTGTGTATACAGATATATTACTGTAAAAAATTACCCACATATATGATGTTGTCCCTTTCTTTGTCCTTCCATTCAGTCCATGGTTGAGAGCTGGCCTATGCATTCAAATGTTTTCTCCTACTGCACGAGAGTCAAGTATTCATACACACCCATAAATGTCGTATTATAACTCTGAAAACTCTGGGGTATTTGGTTTCCCAAACCGCGACAGAGCTCCTGCGGTTCGTAGGAGGTCACCAATTTTATGTGGGATACCGTATGGTCGTTTATAGAGTAACTACAATACAAACATATATATATATATATATATTCATTCATTCATTAGTCCGTCTTACGACAGGTCCAAAGCCTCTTCCAAAGCGAGCTCTAGACATAGTGCGATCCAGAGCTTCCTCTTTCAAATGAGAGTATCCTCTCCTTTCCTTAACACATTGCGGACGGGTGACGCAGATTTGCGTCTTTACATTACAACCGTGCAGGACGGGTGACGCAAATCTGCGTTTTTAACACTCGCTTGGTTGGCACGCACATAACACTTCATAACGCAATACACGGAGTCTGTATCCGAATGGTCCTGCTAACGGATGTTTATAGAAACGTGACCTCACTCCGACGTAATGATCTGTGATAAATATAGAGAACAAACAGCACTTTATTTGCGTCTGTTGCTCTGCTGTGCATTTAGTTAGCGTTCAGCCTTCAACCACTTTACAACCATGACGGAAAGACGTAGTTCTTACGAGGAAAAATATCTTACAGAAGATGAAATTTCAGCGGAATTGTTGGCGGACAAATTATCTGATGTTCCTGACGACGCTGATAGTGACAGTGAAAATGAGAGTGACTCTTCTATTATTGGAAATAGGCAAAACAAAATTGTGCATCCTTTACCGAGTTACAGTGACAAAGAACAAAGTGCAAACGAAAGTGACGATGACGATGAAACACTAGATTTTGCGGTTTCCACATGGGTAAAACAGATAAAACACCAAATTGAGGGACATTTACCGGAAACCCAGGGGTGAAACAAATTCCCTCTGACCCGACGAAAGTATCACAAGTAACAGGACTATTTCTTGGAGACATTCTTTGATATGTTGTGTGAGGAAACGAATTTATATTACTTACAAAATCAGGAAAAGTATGTTACTTGTTCTAAGGGGTTGAAATGGTCAGATGTCACTGTAGCAGAAATGAAAAAATTCAATAATTATTCTAATGGGGCAAGTCAGAAAAGATAAACTGAAGGATTATTGGTCTACGGATACATTTTTAGATACTCCTATTTTCAGGAAATTTATAAGCCATAATAGATTTGAACAAATTTGTTGGTGTTTATATTTCAATAACAATGAACTTCTGCAACAATCAACTAATAGGCTTTTCAAAATTCAACCCTTATTGGATTTTTTCCTTGAAAGATTTCAGACTATTCATAAGCCAAATCAACAACTTTCCTTAGATGAAGTAATGATTCCTTGGAGGGGTAGGCTTCGTATACGAACATATAATCCGTGAAACTTATAAAGTATGGATTACTTGTTCGTATGGTCACTGAAAGCACCTCAGTTTACATCTTGAATATAGAAATTTATGCTGGTAAAGAAAAAAAATACAGAAAACTATTTGCACACTTTTGGAACCTTATCTTGATCAAAATTAGCATGTCTACTAAGAGAACTATTACAATCATGTGACAATTGCTGAAACTCTCCTTTCAAGACAAGTTAGAGTATGTGGAACAATCAGAGTGAACAAGGGTCTTCCTCCAGAAATGAAAAACGAATCACAGTCTCTGAAACGTGGCGAAACCACATTCAGGAGAAAGGGTGAAATTCTTCTTCAATCCTGGAGGGATACTGTGTTGTCAATATGATTTCCACAATTCACGATTCAACAATGGTTGATGTTCCACGGAGAAATGAAGAAGTAAAGAAAAAACCTATTTGTATTTTTCAGTATAATATGTTCATGAAGGGTGTTGATAGGGCAGATCAGTACTTGTCTTATTATTCTCTCTTGAGAAAAACAGTGAAGTGGCCAAAGAAAGTTGCATTTTGGCTTATAAATTGTGCACTTTTCAATGCTTTTCGAATTTATCAAAAACTAAACCCTACACAAAAAATGAGATACAAAGAATTTCTGTTACAAGTGACAAAAGACTGGGCTACAGATAAGGTGGAGACAGACACAAACGCAGCACGCCCAGGAACATCAACACAAACCCTCGTGTGCCTCATGAGGACACCCTGGGAGACTTTGGGGTGATATGCGAAAACATGTGCAAGAGAAAATTCTTGGAATTGAACGGGGTAAAAGAAAATATCCTGCTAGGAGGTGCCATGTTTGTGCTGCCCACAAACAAAGAAGAGAAACTCGGTACATCTGCAAGTTCTGCTTAGTGCCACTCCACAAGGGGAAATGTTTCCAGAGGTGTCACACCCTCAAGCACTACTAGGGTCTTTGGTGCGTATTTTCTGAAAATTTCAGTTCACAAAAATAGTTAGCGAATTTGTTATAAATTTTTAAAGAAACACAGTATAAGAATTGATTAAAATTGTTTAAACCCCGGGAACGGGGGTTTAAACAATTTAAATGACTCCGTCCTCAATGTGTTAAGGTCATACAATAGCTTCCTACGTCTTCTTCCTTGTCTTCCTGTCACTTCAATACCCCCTTGTATCTTTCTTTCAGTAACCCGTTGTAGAAGGCAGTTTCTACGCAAAATGTGACCAATCCAGCTCGCCTTCCGTTTACGTATTTCATGTAGGATATTCCTGTGCTCCTTGACTCTAATACATCTTCATTTCTCACATGATCAGTCCAACTGATCTTTTCCATCCTTCTCCAGCACCACATTTCAAAACTTTCCAGGTGTTTCTGATCTACTACTCTTAGCGTCCAAGTTTCAGCACCATATAAAGCTATGCTCCAAACGTAGCACTTTACTAGCTTCTTCCCCAATTCCAAGTCCAATGTGCAAGTAAAGAGTACACTTCTTGTTGACTGCAGCTTTAGCCATAGCAATTCTACACTTCGTTTCACAAGTACGTCTTCCGTCATTTGTTAAAACGCTACCCAAATATTTAAAAGATTCCACATTCTCCAGTTGTTTTTGGTTTATCATAACTTTTACTGGCGATGGTTGCCTTGAAATTCTCATTACTTTTCTTTTTCCACATTTATTTCCATTCCATAGCATCTTCCAATTTCAATTAGTTTATCAATCATGTCCTGTAGCACCTTTTTTCCCTTAGCCAGTAACACAAGGTCATCTGCATATTTCACAGTGTGAATGATTTGCCCGCCTATTTTGAAGTCTCCAAACCCTTCCAAAGCTTAATTGGTAAGGCAGTCGTTGTACAAGTTGAACAGAATTGGTGACAAACAGCATCCTTTTCTAACTCCTCTTCCAATTTTCACACTTCTTGTCTGCCCTCGGTTCAGTCGCACTTTAACACTCTGAGCCATGTACAAGTTGCTAATCGATCTTCTTTCACGCCAGTCAATACCATTTTCCTTTATGATCTGCATTAATTTGGTCCAGTTGACTCGGTCAGACACCTTCTGCCAGTCTATGAAGCAAACACTTGGTTCCTCATCTATCTCCAAGGTTCGTTCTGATATTATTCTCAGCATCCCAATTGCATCCCTAGTTCCATTTCCTCTTCTAAATCCAAACTGATCTCCGAGTATGTCCTCAATTTTCTTTTCAATCCTTCTTCTAAGTATCTTTGCTACTACCTTTGCTGTATGTGCGATAAGGCTGATTGTGCGATGGTAGCTGCATTTTGTAGCTTGTGGCTTCTTTAAGGCAATCATTGTAACTTCCGTGAAGTCCTTGGGCCACAATCCAGTTTCGTAAATGGTGTTGATCAATTTCGTCATTATTTTCAAACCACCTTCTCCAAATAATATTAGCACATCTCCAGGTACATCATCATCTCCTGTAGCCTACTTATTCCTCACTTCCTTGATGGCCTTTTCCACTTCACTTTGCAAAATGTATGAGCCCTTCTCGTTTGCATCTACTTCCTCTTCAGGTTCGACTTCTATGGTTTCCGTCGATTAGGTCGATCTTGTAGTTCTGTAATATAATTCTCCCAAATTTTCAGAACTTCACTTTGCTCTATTATTCTATTCCCTTGGGAGTCTTCGGTGACAATATTTTGGATCCCTTTGGTCTCTTTGCACCCTAGCTGTTTTGTCTTCATTTACATCAAATCATGAAATTTATTAAAATTCTTGGTAGTCGTACAGTAGTGACAGTAGCTGCGGCATGAATGCCGTGATTAATTAGTGTGCCTGTGAACTTGTCAGAGGGCCGCGGTGAAATAAAGCGGCCAGATGCTGGTGCGCTTGCTGGCTGAGGTGATTAGTGGTAGGCCCCGCGATCGTGCTGAATAAGGCCGGCAGAGCAGGTGTCGTGGGTTGCGTGATGTAAAACTGGTCAGCTGCCTGCTGTGTAGTGAAGAAGGATCGGAATGCTTCGTTCGGTAGGCCGCGAGGAAAGATGTACCGCTTAGATTTGCGGCTGAGACTGGCCCGAGGGCTACTATGAATGGTAGCGGTTCGTAGCTTTTCCAACTGCAGGCTGAGTGCTGTTAGCGGCATGCTCGGCTGGGCCTTAGTGCGGCCTGTTCGCGCTAGGCAGCGCAACCGGCAGTCGAACGTCGTTACTATTTTTAGATGTTTCGTAGAAGGATTACTCTTTTCTTGATGTGTAGGCTAAGGATGTTTATTCCTCCTGTAGTGAGTGATTAATACGGGCTTTCCATCCAAGCAAAATTCTGGAGGCGGAGACTTAAGCAAAAGCGCAAATCGAAGTCCCCCGGTCTGTATAGCCATTCCTGCCTTGACCGGACCTTTCGGCTCAATAAGAGACACCTAAAATTATAACAGGGATTGCGCTTACGCTAACGAATTACCGTTGCGTTTAAAAACTTCGACGCGAGCATGCTAACGTTTACTGCTTACGAGACAATAGGCCCTTTTGGGGGACACAACTTTGGTTGAAAGGCCTACTGGGATTCGAACCCAGAGTGGTTAAAATAAAGTTAATAGACTAAACGCGTAACAATTTTTCATCTAATTCAGGGAGAGTTTGGACCGTGCCCTGTTTTGTGAATTATACCCTGGAATTTGCCTTAGAACTGAAGAAAAAGGACGGAAAACCTTAGTTAGGTTAGCCTAAAAGTGCCAGTTGACACGGTTACTTTGTGTCCGCATGGCCGCCTTCCGGGTAGCCAGGAAAGGTCGATTCCCCTCAGACCCCAGCTCGTAGATCGGTCAGCGTAGATATCTGCTGAGCTGCTCACTTAAGGGGGTCCCCAAATCAGCTATCTTCGAGTCGATTTTGTCAGTCTGAGATCTCACATGGGCCGAGAAGTGAGGGGTTCCCAAATCATAGGGAATTTAGCTGTTACCAATCTATCAGGTTAACACTGCTAGGAATGCGAATACATTTGGACTAAAGCACCCGCAGGTTCTTGATGTCAGCGAGCGGCGGACCTCCAGACGGGACACGCATAGTCCATCATGGGATGGATAAGCTGCTTATACAGCAGAACACCATTCCTGATGGACAGACCGCTTCTCCTGTTCGGGAAAGATTCCAGCGCTCCCAGCCTTTGCGCCGCTTTCTTTTTCACCTTATCTGTATATTTCGACGAGGTGGGCCGTTTATCAAGGGTCATTCCAATATAACGGGCGTCATCGTCCTGTTGGATCGGGGTTACGGGATGAGCCAATCGGTCTTGGCAAAAAGCGCCGCGGATATCTTCGAGAAATTGAAAGCGATCCTTCGTTCACTCAGCCACCGCTCTAAGTCACTGAGATGTCTCCAGGTATTTGACGAACAGCAATGGCTGACGGTTAGTGGCTATGACTGCCGTGTCGTCCGCAAAGAAAAAACAACTCGACGTGGCGGGAAGACGAAAGCATGCCGCATACATATAGACTGAATAGAACGGGTGAAATAATTACATCCTGAACTCGCCAGCACTTATTCGACTAGTGTATGTGACTGCTTGGAAGGACGCTTCGAACGTCCGAATATTCATGTATGAAGATATTGTTTTGACAAGGCACGAGGAAAAATTAAGGCTTGTAAACTTGTAGAGGAGACCTTCGACCCACACAATATCGAAGGCCTTAGCAAAATAGAAGATAACCGCGTCCTTTAGCATCTTCTCGTCAAAGTTCCTGGACAATATTTTTAGAAGGCGAGCGAGCTGTGGCGCAGTGATATGTTTGAATCTGAACTCAAACTGCTCATCGCGCAGTAGCCCGCCTCCGCACATTTCTTAAAAATCCTGGGGTGTAGGATTTTCGCGAACAGTTTGCCAATCGTGTCCAGCAGACTTACGGGTCGATAAAATGACGGTAGCGCCAGATCCTTCCAGGTTTCAGGATCGAAAACATGTGTGCGTGCTTCCAAGCCTCCAGGAAGTACTGCGTTCGAAGAATCGTGTAAAATAACACAAAGAGGAGTGAAACGACACTTAGTGGAAAATGTTTCAAGGCCGTATTCGGAATAACGTATGGTCTTTGTGCCTTGCCAATTATGAGACCTCCAATGGGGTCTTGAACCAAGGCTCATTTGCGGGCGCTAAAGAGTATGCTTGCATCTCCTTATTAAACGTTAATGACGCCGGGACAGAGGTATTATTTACCGGCTGAAATTGAGCTTCCAAATTGTCCGCAAGGGCTTCGGCTTTGTCGGAGTCCGATAAAGCGAGTCTCCCCAGTGTGGGCAGGGAAGATGATTCAGTGGGGATTCTCAACACCTGTCTAATTATCTTCCACGATTGCTGGTCCCCTGTATCAAGGCTTTCCAGCGTGTTGCTCCACTGGTAGTTCCTTCACTCGGTGAGTTGGTTGGTCATCGACCTCTGTAGGCGATTAACCTCAGCTTTTACAGCGGGGTCCCTAGTGATTTGCCATTTCCTCATTAACCGGTTTTTCGGGTTATTTAATCCTGAATACGAGTCGGTAGTAGAAACCGTGGGTCATCTCACGGGCGACACTTGGGAGTGAAAACTGTCAACGTTTTTGAAATAGCGCGTGAGTTCCTTTACACACGCGTCAATAACAACCTCATTCGGGAGTTCAGGGTTGGAAGCCCGGCTTCCAGGCAGGACTGGTACTCGGAAGTTAATTTTCCTTAAATCCGGGCTGTCTGAGAAAAGATGATCCAGTTAGAGTGTCGTTCAGTAGAGGTAAGTGATACGAGCTCAATGCGAAGCACGTGCTCAGAAACACTAGGGGTAACTAGGTCATTCCTAATACAGATGTCTAAGAGACGGGTTATAAGGTATAGTGGTAACTGTGTTCCGCCCATAAATAAAACAGGAATTCTTATCGGCATAATCACGCAAGAGTCTGCCTCTTTTCGTGATCAGCCTGGAATTTCACACTTCATTCTTGGCATTCAGGTTACTCACCATGCGGACGGGAAGACAGCCGCTAAGGCAGGCAGAGAAGTTCAAAGCAAACAAGGGCCGAGAGGGTGACAGGTAAACCGCCAGCATTTTCACCAGTTTACTGGTCAACATGATCTGGATGACAGAAGCTTCCAGGTGTTCTACGCCTTGGGTGGGTACAGCCTGTTCTATTCCGCGACGAACCAGTGTAGCTGTTCAGCCAACCTTCAGTTAATCGGTCGTTGCTGTGACAACCATAGTTCGCTATACGACAGACTTCACCTGACCTGATGTGGGTCTCGGTCAACATGCATATGTCGATCCCGTGTTGCTCTCGGAAGTAATCCAGCCCCTGCTTCCTGCCGCGGCCATTCCAGCAGGCCAACCGCAACCACGCCGTCCGCCTAGTCCGTGCTGCCATATTCGGCTACAAATGGGACGTCGACTTTAAGCACAACCCGCGAGCGAGCTGGCCCAGAAGGTACGGTTGGGACGGATGTTAGAAGTCTGCGAGTGAGCTCAACAAATCGTTAAGGGGAAGGTTGCTAGGAGATCGGAGATCTCGATGAGTGACTGGGTGGGTTGGGCCACCCGTTCGTTGGGTTTAGAATATAAAGGTTTTATAGGCTTCACGGGCTTGTTCGACTTAGTCACTGGTACCTTCTTAGGGCTTACCGTGACTTTAGAAGCTGACATCGCAGTCTTGCCTTTCTTCCTGGTGGCTGTCAATTCATTCCGCGTAGAAGTTTAAATGCCTGGGCCGGGAGTGAGGTTGGGAGCGGCTGGGGGAGTAGCCTTGACAACACGGCCCGCATGGACAACGTGGTTCCAGCCAGGTCCCAGTCTCTCCTGCTTGGCGGACGGTTGAACCCGTTTCGCCTTCGGAGCGGCGGGAGTGCTGGGTGCACCGTCCCCCTCACTTCGTACAACAGGCGCCCGCTTAGCAAGCGCTGCCATGTGCCTTCTTCCATTTCACATAGACCCGATATTTGGCTGTGTGGTTTCCTCCACAGCTGCAGCACTTAAGATGCTGTGAGGTGGAGCACTCCACTGAGAGGTGAGCCTCACCAGAAGCAACACACCGGGTTGCGCAACCACATTACCGCTGCGTATGGCCGAAGCGTTGACGCGTTGGCATTGCAGGTCAATTCGAGGCGATGTCTCCACTGAGACTCGCAAACCGCAGAGTTCGGTGAGGGAACGTAGTTTCGTCACTTCCGGTCCCCGCGCTGCAGACAATAAAGTGCGGGGTTAAGGGGCAGGCCTGGAGGCTTCCTAACCGAATCGCCCTGAGCGGAGCTGCAAGACTCCCTGGACACAAATGCCGAGGTTCTCCAACTTCTCCCGGATGACGTCCTCAATCATGTCTGCCTGGGTTCTTGACCAGCAGACGCACACGACCATCATCCGGGAAAGAGGTGTGAAAATTCACACCCTTGCTCCCATCAATGGATCGCATCGCGCTGACTGTGGCTCTGAAACCCTCGGCGGTTCGTGGGACAAGCATCGGCTTCTCCCCCTTAATCTGGGCTGGAAGTCCACTCTGGCCCGAATCGATGACAAGAAGCCACGCATGTCCGTGGCCCCTGAGACGTAGACAGGGCTCTTTTGCCGCTCGTATGCGGGGGCGAAGCCATTAATAGCCCCTTGGGCGCTTGAAGTGGTGCCATAAGGCATGCGATACAGCGGCCCGGAAATGTCTCCGAGAGACATGCGCCAAGTAGCTACCTCAGATGAGTCAGCGGGTGCAGAGTGATCTTAACCCTTGGCTGTGGATTTGTGCGACGCACTTGGGTGTTGCAGGCCGGCGGGCCCGGATACTATCGCAGCTTTCGCCAACTCACACTCGTTCGAACCGAGTTACCGGCTGCTCTGGGCAGCTAGTTCGCCCGTCGTGCCCTAGGCCGCGAAACCGTCACCGGATACCCGGGCGCAGGGCGGCGGCTGGCTCAGACGGGCAGTCTGAGCTGGACAGCTCTTCAGCTTTCCTTTTCCTCACACGGAGCTGCGGAGAGTCGCAGGAAGATCGAGCCTCACCACCAACTCCGCTACTTCGCTCGAAGGCCGAAGCGCTCGTAGCGTTGGCTTTAGAGGCCACAAGGGCTCTCTTCTTTTTTCCAGCCGCCACTGCCTTCCTCAGCTTCCGAAGAATAACTGGGGAAAACTCGATGTTGGAAATAGCCTTAATAAGGCTAACTCCTGCCTCGGCATTACGCCTACAACAGGAGTTCACCTTCCTCTTAAGCATTCTCTGTTCTGCTGGTGGGATAGTCGTCACAGCCGTTTAATCAGCTCTCCTTCCTCACTCTACTCCTCGCTTAGATGAAATCCTGATCAACGCTCACGTTCATCCAACGCTGAAGACCATCTACCAACACCCATTATACACTAGGTTCTTCTCCCGCTCAATCCTGGCTTTCGGTCTGAGGGCCTCCTTTTATACTGAGCTTCTGCTGTTTTGCTTTGTAATTGGTTAGTTGGCAGAGTTGTGGGCGTGGTCTGGCTTGAGACCCTGAAAAGGGGCGTTTTGCTAGAGCGGTCTCAAAGTCAGACTCCGTTGCACGTCACAGACTTTCGTCGCTCGCTTTGGTGCAAAACGGCTACTGCCTGGTTCAGTGCGAGGAAGAGCCTGGACATAGTGGGAGAGAGCTGTTGTGAGGTAAAACGGTTACTAGATATGTGGGGTGTTCCCACACTCTTAAAAACCCACAAAACCTGTATGAACTGCACCCTTACATGTGTGCGATGGTAAGACTGAAGGCCTGTGACTTATGCTGGGGCTGATCAGGTTGCCATGTACGTGGGTTCCACTGTCAACTGAGTTACCTGTGACAATTTCCTACTAAGATATTTTCCATTGTGAGGTGCCATGCTTTGTTGCACGAAGTTGGATTTCAAACTTGTAAAAAGAAACTTCTTTCCTCTGCCAGCAGTGAAAATTTGCAACATATGAAATAGAAAATTCATTTTTATTATATGAGATTTTGCAGGACAAATGAAGATCATGAACGTAGAGACTACTGTACTGGTCCTGTTTCTGGAAGGTGGTTTGGTTTCAATGGTCCGTCACCAAGGTTCATTTCACACATACATCAATTAGAGGTGTAGCACAGACTAAAATAAAATGTTATCAGTAAGCTTTGCAAGTTCCTTTTTAGAAAAAGACTTTTCATTAATTCTGTTAATGTCGAACTCTCCTTGACATTTTCACATTTTCGGTGATGACACTAGACCATAAATAGTACCTTATTGTACGTACCCTGTCAGTCACATTGTAAAAATTCTGTAGAAATAACGGTCACAGAAAATACAAAGATTAATTAAAAAATTATCCACAGAAAAAAAATTTAAAAAAATGATCCCGTAAGAAGAAAGACATAATGAACTGAGATCTTGTGAAAAATAGTAAATTAATAACAGGTCAATATAAAATTCTGTGTTCTTTTAATCCTTGTATCTGTTCTTTTTTATTTTACCAACAGCAGATGTATGACATATACATGCTTTCACAAAAACAGTACTTGAAACAAAAGACGCAGCATTTTCTTCATAAAAGTAAAATAAAAGTTACATAATGAATATGTAAATTATTTACTTAAACTGAACAATCAGTTTACCTAGTCCATCACTTGAAGGCAACTGCAATAATTTAACATCAAAAATATACTTTAACTACTCAACATTGCATAAGTTTTGCACAAGTCTAAAATTACATCAGTGCACATTGGCAAACTTTATTAACCCTTAGGTGACTTAATGTCATATATATATGGAGCACCCATTCTTGATGTTTCTAGATCACACACGACGCAGCACAGTCAGTAGGACTCCTCTGGACGAGTGATCAGCTCGTCGCAGAGACCTCTACCTGACAACACACGACACTCACAACAGACAAATATCCATGCCCCCGGTGGGATTC
>Ga0268261_10002007_pt1 | contig 14431 bp, 5 predicted proteins | sample TergutNc150P1_FD_190353 | JGI IMG/M metagenome (GOLD analysis project Ga0268261, IMG submission 190353) | Nasutitermes corniger P1 segment gut microbial community from laboratory colony in Florida, USA - Nc150 P1 (SPAdes) (version 2) | ecosystem: Host-associated > Arthropoda: Insects > Digestive... | reverse complement strand
ATGGTGAGCTAGTAATGCCAGCAAATAGCAGATGGGATTTAATTCAGCGTTTAAAGGGTTAAAATTGTTAAAAACCCCGGTAACGGGCGTTTAAACAATTTAAATGACCCCGTCCTCAATGTGTTAACAGTTCCTCAGCTAGTTGTAAAGGAATCAGAATTTTATCGATCCTGTATGCTGTTTACCATGCTTACTAGAGCCAACCACTGATCCCTATTCAGAACCAGATGAAATCAGTCCACACATTCCCATGGCATTTATTGTAATATCCATCAGCACCTCAGCACCTAGGTATTAAAAGTGATCTCCATCCTTGACATTCACCTGCCCAAGTATGCATTTTGCTTGTCTCATGTCCATGCCACAAGCCCCAACTATCACATGCTTTCTGATTTTTTGCAATCATCATAAAAATTCTTATTATGCAGAGTCCTAAAGTCTCCTGTTACTTTCTTCCACTCTTCTTCAATTGCTTGATGCTAAAATTGAAGATGCTGCAGTACTTAGAAAAAACAGTAACTATTTACCAACATTCCAGAATAAGGGCAGCCCAAAACACAGGGGCACACTAAGAAGGCTAACAATTTGGTGCCTCCTTCAGACTGATATTCCTTAAACCTCTCAGGCTAGGACAGAGTTGGCAAACTGTCTTGTGGGCGTTTGCCCAAATTTCAGACAATTTTCAGAGAAATTCTTTCACACATGCAAACCTGAGTTAACTAGCACCATACTTCTGATTACTGCAGTGATGTCCTAGCACACCTTACAGGTTGGCGCCCATGGCAGCTGCCTGGCTGGCCTATTCCTGAGTCTGGCCCTGTCCCGGAAGACTTAAATCTTCAGAAGTACCACTGTCACAATCCAAATCTCTCATTAACTGTTGTCAACAAGTTTTAACCCTTATCCTGCTAACGTGGAGAATATGGTGAGCTCTGAATAATGCTAGCAAAGGGCAGATTGGGGTTTAACTTGGCGTTTAAAGGGTTAAGTTTCCCTACTTCTTTAAATTTTTCACTAAAATATCATATATTTTGAAGAATAGAAGTATTTTATAAGCAAAATATTACATAGAATTTGTATTGTCAAAAGTTAATATAAGTTCAATCATTTAAACCCTTTGTTCAAGTTACTGAAGATATTATATAAGCAACATTTGAAATGGTCAAGTTTTGGATGTTAACTAATGCTTGTAACAACTGCAAAGATTATATATATATGTTTTGACTCAGAGTTTATGGCTGGGGGCAGATCATTGACATGTGTGAGAAAAGCAGAAGGAAGGTACTGGATTTTGATGGAAGTGGCTTCTGAAGCCTCAGATTGAGCTAGTGCTACGACTTGAATTGGGTGAATTTATGTCTACTTCTGATTGCTGTGGTGAAAGTATAATTTAAACCAGAGTAACAGTACACAAAATTCCATAGAAAGATAGTTTTAACCCTTTAAATGCCAAGTTAAATCCCATCTGCCATTTGCTGGCATTATTAGGAAATCACCATATTCTCCACGTTAGCAGGATAAGGGTTAAAGGGAGCAATTGACAATTCATCTGATATTCCAGCAAAGGTGTTATTGGTAGTTGGGGGTTGATTCCTCCCATTGTGACATATGAACACACAAATGCACAACAGGCAATTGCTCCTCTCAAATGACAGTATCTACATCTCCTTTAGTACACACATGAAAGTAAAAGTTTTTCTCGCAGTTTCCAATTTGGTTGATTATTTTTTATATACCTTCACATCTTTAACATCTTCATTACATTCATTCAGTTACAGTCAACAACTTCCCCAAACAACAAAACACTTTAAATAAATTGGTGCCTTACAAATGCTGTGACCAGAGCCCAATCTGAGAATTTTGTAATTTAAAAGCAAAACAGAAGTATGTGATATTCCCTTTTTTGTGCTACATATCACCTCTCTCTTGATGAAAACACACGAGTTCACGCCATGGTTTCAGTTACTTGTCTTGCAAACTATAGCTGCCTTCTATGCTGTTTCTCTTAATGGCATTAAAAATACTCATCAATGAGGCACTTAGACCTCAAGTGCTTTACTGTACTGACAATGCTACATGTAGCTTACTGACAGTGCCACGTCAAGTGTACTGGCAGTGGCACATCAAGCTTACTGACAGTGCCACATCAAGTGTACTGACAGTGCCACATCAAGTGTACTGACAGTGCCACATCAAAATGCCACATTCTTTAATACATTTAATGTTTAATTGAATATTTTCACTTCTATCTCAGTTTCAGCTAATGTATAAAATAAAATTCTGAATGTCTGTGACAGTGAGATCTCAGTCCCTTTTTTTAATAATAATGATTTGTACATAATAGGCTTGTATTCTCCTATATTTTTAAGCCTGTGCCTTACGAAGGCTCTCTGTGAACGCCAAAACATGTAGCAGGCTTTGGATAGTAAAAGATACTGCCTGAAAATATTGTTGTGCATGTTGGTCCATCTGTCCGTGTGTGTGTGTGTGTGTGTGTGTGTGTTATTTTATTATTCACAGCATACAACATATCTTCTGCGAAGATGAACAGGGTTTTACCGCTGCATGTTTGTACATCTACCAGGCTGCAATTTCAGTTCAAGTAATTTAATGTTCATGGGTCCGTGCATCACAATAATATTCTAATATATATCCAACAAGATGCAATGTTACACAGTTTATTTTATCTGGAAACTGCTCTACATGTTTCAGGTGGTACCATCACCCATCACCAGGAGTGCAAACAACTGTACCTACAGCATCTGGTATTTGTCACACCGTTATCGCTATCTGCCGCTATCGTGGATGAGTTAGAACTGGTCTGAGTGTGCTGTGGGTGGCATATGGTGTGACAAATACCAGATGCTGTAGATACAGTTGTTTGCACTCCTGATGATGGGTGATGGTACCACCCAAAATATGTAGAGCAGTTCCCAGATAAAATAAACTGTGTAACGTTGCATCTTGTTGGATATATATTAGAATATAGTTCAGTAGTTACTCGTGCTATTTAACACAACTTCTTCAGATGTACTGGAAAAGGTGGTTGCTATCAAATTGGTCTGGAACGGGACAAGCAGAAAACTTCAACAAAGTTGTACAAAGGTTTACCTTCAGAATGTAATTATGTGACTAAACCAATGTGGGAGAACTCTCACAATTGTATTGTAATTTAGCACTAACATAGAGCATGCAGCTCCTAAGTGCCTCAGACTGTATTTCATTATTCAAGCAAGTCTTGTTTTATGTGATTATTTGCATAATTCTGCTTTAACACAACTTAAAAATTTATAGAACTTTTCAAATTTACATGATAATTTTCAGTTGAACACAAATAATACATGATAATTTTTGGTGTAAAGCAATTTGGCAATTTTCTTGTGTTGGAGGCTAGCAGAAAAAGAGGACACTGTCACACCATCAGTCACATTTATGGATCAATTATGTTGGTAATATAATCACACAGCTCATGTAGGTGCCCCTTCAGCAATATTGGCTTTTGTTGCCACAATGAGTGACAAATGTAAATCTACATCACCTAGTGCAATCCAAGTGAAAAATTGATGAAAGACAATCGGTATTGAAGAGAAATTAGACGTAATAAGCCGACTTGAAAAAGGTGAGCAAATTGTTCACATTTGCCATAATGTTAGATGCCCTTATAGAAGTGTACATACAATTGGTGATAATGCTAACAGAATTACGGAAAGTGGTAAGTCAGGAACGAAAGTGTTTGTGTAGCAAGACTACCACAATTCTACTGGAATGGACTGTACCAAAAACTGTGGATATGAGTCCCTTAAATTTTTATTGCAATAGGAATAAAGATATTGTATAGAAATGTATATATACTGTACATACAGAATATATATATACTGTACATACAGTATGTATATACTATACAGGTCCATATGTCCACTAATAGTGTAGTCATGCACTACGCAGAATGAGGATGTCAATCCCCTAACCTCCAGGAAATATGCTGTTTTAAATGGGAATTTTGTGTTTGATTTGCACGACATTTTTCACGGATGTAACCCTGGTATAAAACAAGACCTGACTGTATTTCTCTAACCTTATCTTTGCATTTTTATTTTATGTTATGTTAATTTGTTGCTGCCACAGCTCTCGAAACAGAGGGTTTGTTCCAGAGATCTGCCAGTGTCCAGCTTGTGAAAGAGCTGCAATCCAAATACAACCATGGTCAGCCAGTGGACTTCCATGGCAATGTTCATCTGGCAGCTGTACTTCCGAAGACTTTCTTGCGAGAGCTAGAGGAACCACTAATGACCTTTGACCTGTAGGATGAAATCACACAGTTTCATAGTACGTTATATCTTTATTACGTTCTTCTAATGTAATACAAGGTACAAATAAATACAAATATATCACGTAACAACACATACCTCAAAAGAACCTTGGAAGTTTAGGGTTTGTAGGTCCGTGCATCTTCACACATTCAAATGAATCAACCAACCAGATGCAGCAATTAATTACACGTTTATTGTACTGGACCGACCATGGCCAACAGCACTGCTACCACCACATTCCTACAGTAAACCAGAGGCTGCTGCTGCAGTTTATAGGCTCCTGATGATGGGCATAAGGATGCCCAAAACATGTTGAGCAGTATCTAAATGACAAACAATAAACCTGTAATTAATTGCTGCATCTGGTTGGTTGATTCATTTGAACCTTGGAAGTTTCACTTCTATGATGCGAAACTGAATTCTTCTGTGAAATAATGTAATAAGCCTCACAACTCGCTTTCTGTTTTTTGAATAGTACCATGGGCATGTAAATTTAAGTGATTACTTTTGTGCCTGTAATATGATATGTCAAGTCATTGCTCTGAAACTTTGTTGTCATGGCTGTTATGTTTTAGGTCAAGATATCACCAACAGGTAGAACAGAGCTAGAGGGTGGAACTTATCACAGCAATTCTTCTGAAGATTCAGGTTCTCTGGATGTGACACTGTGTCGATTGGTGAGTGGTTCTGGATCTCTTGCTGGAATGTGGTGCCGTCATTTTTACTGGTGAAGCAGTCCACTTCTTGTTGGACTGCTTGAACCTGAAGATGAAGTTATCAACAATCCTTTGAAGTGCCAGGAACCGCTACCGCTATGTACAGCGTCACATGTAAGAAGACCTGAATCTTCAGAATAGATTTTGTAGAATGCTGGCATTCTTGTAAATAGATACTGCCACTGTCAGTCTGTTTTGTTTGAGTTGCAATCTCTTGCCGCTTAGTACTCAGAGTGTTGGCTGTTGCACTGTCATGAGTCTCAAAAACATAAACTTATTTTCAGGTATGTCAAAGGAAGAGAGGCCATGCCAAGTAAGATATTAATATTAGAAAAGCTTCCAGAATATAATTACAGATTTTGAGATAAATTGTACAGTTTCTTGCTAAGGTTAGTATTTGATCTGAATGCCTAATGTAGGCTGTATTAAATTGGCAGTTCCTGTAAAGCTGATGTCGACCTGTAACCTATTGGCCGAAGGATACCCCCAACACCTGTATTGTGTGAATAAACCTTGGTAATTTGTACAACCACGAGTTTATCAGTTACAGCTGCTAACTGTAACTACTGTAACCCTAGTATCGCAGACCAATAAGGCGATACCTTTATGTTCTGCACACTGGGTGGCTGTAATTATACATGTCTGTCATTGTATGGAGTATCAAGCTGACGTCCAAAAACGGATTAGTGTGATCATCCTAATTGAATGCGCGCGCAAACACACGACATGTCGACGAAACGTTCAGTAACCTCTATACAAATTGCCGAGGCACGCATCTGCACAGCTGCACGCGCTTAATGGATTGAAGGGTCAGTTCTTCTGAAATAACGCACTATTAATTTTCACACGCTCTTAGGATGTATCTTATTCGCGCTGTCACCTTGCCACGTGACGGCAGATAAGTTCTGTTATCTCCTCACTAATAGCCGTGGAATAGGATGTGCACGTCAAACAGCTGATTTCATTCGTGGGATATTTTCTCGCGCATAAAACATTGTGCATAGATAGAGAGACAGGTGTGAAGCAAGTATTTTAATTAGTCGCATTAAACAGATATCTGAAGTAAAATATGGTGCGATTATGTAAAATTAAATATATTTATTGTAATAAAATGAAGGATAAAGGTACGGAACTTGAAATTCGCGCTTTATGATCCTACTCAATTGGTAACCCTGAAAGTGCCCATTCGTTATAATTGGCATTCGTCGCCAACTGCCTGGCATAGACATGGTGGTTTGTGTGTCCGAGTAGAGGTACAAGAGAGCAAAATTTTATTTTTGTCAGAAAACTGCAGTGTATATTTCGTGGTGGCACTGGTCCAGTGAATATAGTTGCGTATGCCTCAGAAATAGTTGACTCTTTACTGTAAACTTCTTTAAAATGATAAAATTGTTTTCCCTGAAACAACAGAAAAAAGATGGTGAATCAGCTCCAAAAACTGGTAACCAGAAGAAACCTTCAGCAGCCCAGTTACGAATTACGAAAGGTGGGTGGACTAATTCAAGTCGTGCTCGCAGTCGCAGTTCAGCGATTGCTCCAGTGTTACATTTTGATGTACACCAGCGCTGCAAAGAGTTTGGGGTCGTACTGCCCATCACAGAATTTCTGCCGTGACCTAAAGTACGTTATTCCGTTTCAGATATAAATGAACTTAATTTACCCAAGACATGTAATACGGAGTTCCCAGATCCGGATGATTTGTTGACATTCAAGCTTATTATATGCCCGGATGAGGTAAGGTGCACATTAAATGTACTGTCACAATATATTACAATTTTGGCAACTTACTTCTGTGCAGAAAATTTACTGATTCTGAAGGTTTTTTACATGACTGTGAATGCTATTGTATGAGTGGGCCTTCCCTGGCCAGGATTTGTACTGTATCTGTGAAGCTGACAGGACAAGTTTAGAATATTAACATTCTCAATAGAATGTAATGCATGGTTAAAAGGGCACTAAAAAGTTTAATACATGTGAGTAGGACATGTTGGCATTTGACTGTTTTCTCACTACAGATGTTGACATGTCAATCAAGAAAGTTGCATGGACAAGCAGTGTATGGAATAAGACACTGCACAATTTACTTACAGTGTCTTGTACAGCAAAAAAGCCTCCTAAGTGTAACACAAAAATGCATGAGAAAGTAATGCTACATTAGTACTGAAGCGTAAAAACGATATGCCCAGAGCAAGATCCAAAACATAGAAGTAACACATTTAAGAGAAGCAGCATGTTCCTGAGTGAAGGCTGGTATCCTCTAGACCACATAGTATCACACCTTAGAACATAATTCTTCCTGTTAACTTCTTGTGAACCACATCTGCGTGTTCGTACACATTTCTGAAAACACAAAGGACTGAATTTTATGGGCACTATAAATGTTAAATATAGAAGGGTAGTAGGCCAGGAAGGATAGAAATGGTGGGTTAGAGAAGAGGGAGGTTGCATGTAGAATGTAATTTGAGGAGCAGCATGGGAGAGGGTTCTACTTCATCACTGTGGTTTTTTAGTCAGAAGAGTGCTTCACCTCAGGTGTTCCGAACTATAAACATAATATTTCATCCCTCTTTCAAATTATAAAAGAAACTGTGAAAAAACTGAATATTGCATGTCACATCCATGTTCAAATTTACTTCCAGAAGTACCCAGTATGCAGTATCTTTCTCTGATTATCCATCCTGACAGAGATATGTAAGAGTACTCCATGATGAGCTGATAGTCTTGAAGCTGTCAAAAAGTTTCTCACTTTCTATAGAACTGAAAATTTCATTACTGTGATCACAAGAGCCCATTTCTGGAGCCATTCCCAAGCCACATTAATTTATATTTACACGCTGTTTTACTTTCCACTTTGATATCATATCTGTGCTTAGATCTTTCAAATGATTCTTCCCTTCAACTCTGACCAAAATTTTATACATTTCTTCATCTCATCAATGCGTGTTACATATCCTGCCCATCCCACCCTTCTTTTTTTTTGTTGTAATCATGCCATTAATGTCTGGTGGAGCATACAGATTATGAAGCTCCTGATAATTTGATTTTTTCTACTGGCTCATTATGTCTTCTGCCTTGAGATGAAAGTGCATTTGTGGTGGACAGAGTGCATATTGGCCTTGGTCAAATCCACTATTGTGATTGCCTGAACTCTTCTCACCTTCCTCTGCAACTGGCATGTTCCCTTCCTCCAAGGCATTTCAGCTTCCACTTGAAACAAGTTACCCTGTACATAGAGATGGTACATTCCTCTGAATTGCTGGAAGATTTAAGCACTAACTGCAGAGTGAAAATCTGTGATGAAGATGATCAATTTAACATTAGCTTGATTTCATAACATTCTACGTACATGTCAAAGTTCCAATGAAAATGAATGTATTTGTAAATGTGGCACGTGCCAGCACCTGACAGGTACATGTATGAACAGGAACATGTGGATATCTTCTGCTGCTTCAGTCAGTCATTACTCTGCCACTATCGTTTTCTTTCACAAACAATAAACAAGGACTATAACAGTTGTTACTGCACAATTGCAAACATTCAAATTATGTCTTTTAAGTGTGTACTTTTAGAATGTTGCTATGGGGCGGGCTTAATATACTCATCTTAACACAACTAAAAGGCTTTTTGTAAATACATATTTGCATAATCATTAATACAATTTAATTAATTATTTCTTTATGACCCTTATTTATTTATTTCAGGGCTTTTACAGAGGAGGACGTTTCATTTTTAGCTTCAAAGTTGGACCAAATTATCCACATGAACCACCAAAAGTAAAATGTGAAACTCCGGTTTACCATCCGAACATTGACCTGGAAGGCAATGTTTGTCTGAACATCTTGCGAGAAGACTGGAAGCCAGTACTGACGATTAACTCCATAGTGTACGGACTGCAATATTTATTTCTGGTAAGGTATTATCTCATTACCCTGAGATCTCTTCCGACTTCATTACAGCTCTGCCAAGACATTTTCAGCTAGGTTGCACCAAACATGCACCTCCATTTTCTGTTGCAAATCTCCTGCTCCATATTCCCTTCTTTCTCTGTGTCACTGTAATCTTGCGCTAGGCATTTGACATTGTTTCTTGTTCAGGACCTCAGGGACATCGTGTCTTCACTCTTAAAGTACTCACATATCATCTTATTCTGTTATCATCTCTTCCATGGCATTTACTTTTATTTATTTGTTTCTTGTTCTCTCTTTTCTGTGTGTTTAGACATACTGTAAATAAAGAATGTGGGGCACTGCGCTACAAGTCAGAAGGTCGCGGGTTCGATTCCCGATGGTGTCACTGGATTTTTTTCATAGGCATAATCCTTCCAGCTGCACTGTGGCCTTGGGGTTGACTCAGCCTCTAACAGAAATGAGTACCAGGAATATTTCCTGGAGGGTAAAGGCGGCCGGTGCATAGGGCTGACAACCTTACCACCTTCATGTGCCGATTGTCATGAAATCTGGGAGCCTCAACCTCCTGGAACCCTCTGGGCCTGTCCAGGTCTGTAATGGGATTGCTTTACCTTTTTAAATAAAGAATGTACCTGCACTGACAATATACAGTTGTCATTTCAAAGTAACTGCTCTGTTTGAATACTTCTGTAAGTTGAGTTTTGGGTATGGTATATTTTTGTAATGCCTGTACTTAGAACCTCATTATGCATGTCCTCTTCTTGAGATAAAGTTCATAGTCACTGTAAGCTTGATACGTATCAGTGTACAATAAAACACCTGTGTAACTGTGTACTTTACATACCATCACTCATCTGAAGACATGCCTCCTGTCATGCAGTGTCAGTTCCTTACCATGCTAAGCATGCACATATAATTTGTCCAAATACACCTGCAGGACTGAGTGATTCGGTGTTATGTCAAAAAACAGAAAGGCACAGTAGTTTACAGAGGTCCCAATTAACAAGTATCTTTCAGTTCTCAGAATCTCATTGTTTGTACAGCAGTAATCTTGAACTTGAACATACAAAGAAGTGTGCTGAGAAAACTGGTATTTACTTGGGACATATTAATCTGAAATTTGTGTAAGAAATTGGCTAAAGATTGTTCTATGCTACAGGCTGGGGGTCCACAGTCCCAAGTGACTATTTTGTATGACGCACCAGATAACAAACTGGTCGGTCACTCCTCCGTATGGAACTTGCTTCATGTCACCCTTCTTGTGCTTACAGTTTGGAGGTGGCACCTACATTTTTGGAAATTTGTGAATCCCTGCTTTAGGCTGAAATGTTAATTCACTTCTGAAACATTAATGGGACATCTTAGCAATTGCCAGATAGTATTCCCATTCCTACATTTATTATGCTGTAATGTGATTCATATCTTCATTTATGTGTGTGTGTGTGTGTGTAAAACAAAATATTTTCATAAAGCCAAATCAGTTCCTCTGAGCAGGCAGCCTGTAGGAGCAGTATGCATTGTACACGTTAGCAACAGAAGTGTGTAACATTGTCCCTGTACACACTGTGAGGTCAAATAACAGGATTGGCAGTATAGCTCAACTCATGTCTCACTTCTGCAGTAGATGGAGGTGACTGGTTGGCTTCATGCCATATGAAACAGATGTATGATACGCAATGAATAGGAGGCTGGGTGGGCCCAGGGCTGGTATGGAAATTGTGGAGAACGTAAGAATCTCTTACCCCCGCTGGGACAAAATGCTGGAGTGTTTATCCTGCAGCAGAGACACTGTATTGCTTGCAGTATCCCAAACACCCTCAATATCCTTACAGTATAGTTTACTTCAGTTTTCTCATTTTTAGGACTTAATGAAATAGCTGGCCCTTATTCTTCCTCAGCAACATATTTCTGCTTTGATAAAAGTTGTTTACAATTTTAGTTGACATGTTTTACATATTTCAGTTTATTATTCAAAGAAACTGCTCACTGCAAGAATACAAACTCCTTATTCCACAACAATTTTGATTAGGGTTTTTGAATGTTAGTTTGTTCTATGATACACAAATAATGAATAGCATGAATATATTGTACAGATTTGTACCTGAACCCCCATTGACATGTTTCAGTTAGTGCGTAATTGCCAGTCTTCATGTAAAGCTGCACAAAGTAATTCTGAAAGTTTTTTATGGCCTGAAGAGTTTTATATTAGGCAAAACATGCCATTTTATCACTGTCAGTTTGATTCTGATCTGTACGTTTTACTGTACCCTGTTATGGTGCAGAACTAACAGTACAAGCACATACACACCCTGGGCAACTAGGAAGTGCCTAATATTTGAGGATCCTCCTCCAGGACACCAGTCAGGTGCCTCCTAGACTTGGAGAATTGTTGCATTGTGAATGTGTGATGTCTGATAGGCAGTACATGGATGCAACATATGCAGTGCAGTATTAGCTACAGAAATATGCCAGAGGATTAATTTTAAAAAGTGCCAAATTAGTATGTGTATTAATTCAGTGCAGTAAACAATCCTAGAAGGCATAAAGGAAAGGTGAATCGAGTCTTCTTCTGTTTTGTAGGAGCCAAATCCTGAAGACCCACTGAATAAGGAAGCCGCAGAAGTGCTTCAGAGCAACAGGCGTCTCTTTGAACAGAACGTTCAGAAGGCAATGAGGGGCGGTTATGTCGGTTCAGTGTACTTCGAGAGATGTTTAAAATGATAAGTATTGCACAGGAAGTGGACTTTTCAAGCAAATGTTGATGGCTGATAAGATTCTACCCCAGGAAACTGCAACTTCTTTCCTTGAGGTTGAAAGGATACTGTTTCAGCCAATGTGGGATGTTATTTGTAAGCAGGATTGGATGTGTGCATATAATCTGCTTTGTACATAACATCTGAACCATTACCTTCTAGGCTGAGACCAACAGTAACGTTGTGTGTATATTTTTAATTCTTTCATGTAAACTCCAGAGAAGAAAAGCCTTTTTTAAGTGTGGAAGCCGTTTGCACACACGATGAATTACTTAGGGTCAGTTTTTATGTTACTAAAGTAACTGCATTTGTTTTTGGATAACTTGTTTAATGTTTGTGTGATTTGTTGGTATGTAGCGTTTCTCCAGAAAGAGAATGGCCGTTTTATTATATATTTAATATACTGGAATACATTTAGAATTTTGTTACTAAGTGAAATTTCAATTTGCTCTTTTAGCTTAAAACCATGCAAAAACCATGAGGCTGTTAGAAAATTATGGAAAAATCACAATGAGCCTGTTAATCAAAGCAAATGCATCTCTCTGGCTAATTAGTACAGTGTAAGCTATTTCATAAATTTATTCTGCCAAATAAATGAATACTTATTGCAATTTAACATGTCACTACAGCATCTTTAGTTTCACTTTTCTGTTTATGTTGAGATGTTTTGTTTCAATCTCAGTCCACATCCATAATATCCTTGTTATAATCCTTACATATTGTGTCATCAACTTGAAACTCCTGTAATGGATGTACATGTTCAGATTTTGGCATCTGAACAGTAAACAAAGCCAAGTTTACTTACACGTATTTTACACAGTATTAAAAAGCACAGTTTGAAGCATATGAAATCACACCAAGTCATGAGGCATATTTCTCCCCGCTTTGAAATTCATAACTTCAAACAGGACCTACAATGAACACCAGAAATGTCCATGGAACAAAAAGCCAATTACTTCATTACAGAAGTTGTATCGATCAGCAAGTGATGATTGTACAATTTACACAGGGTCCTTATTCTAAGTGACAACTATCATGTGTCACTTCCTGCTGCTACTCTGCCAAGTGTGTGGGTTATCTGATTAGTGGGCTACAGTAATACCATAAATAAGTTAACAGGAAGTGGCAACTGATCATTGTCAGATAAAATAATGACCCTATATAATGAGGAGAAATCTTGAAAACTAGCTAGTGTAAGCTTCAAGTAAAAAGATTTTACTGAACTCAATTTTGAAGCACCATACACCTGTAATTTAACATATATTTTATATTATTAAATAATCCTATGTTTGAATACAACAGGAATAAATTCTCCATGTCTACAGGAAGTGTATTATTATTCCTGGTGGTGTGTTTGCAAGTACTCCCGCTATCCGACCTACAGTCTCACTATGAAACTGTATTTTAGTGTAAGGTCCCCATTCTATTTATGTACAGTAGCATTTCATCCAAGGCACATTCCTTCAATCTTGAAACAGACCTTCAACATAATGGAAAAACGCGTGCCATGCCATGATTGTGCCGAGTACCTGAATCACACCTTGTTTGTACAATTGTATCATACTGGGCTCTGATAGTGGTGGAAACAGCCTGAAGCCTTATTTCTCTGTTTCAGGCTAAAACTACTTGCAAGTCATTTGCAAACACAGGAACCCAAGTGCAATTAACCTCAATCATTCCTTTAGCCTCTACATTATTGGCTTAGGCTCAGTTCCACAATAAATATCACTGAATAAATAACAGTAGAAATTTAGACACTGGAAGTAGTAAGACAATAATGTACAATTCTTAAGTGGGAAATCATTGACAAAAACGACATGATAGGTGGCAGTGAGTCAAAGCTTTCACAGAAACTATGTGCAAAGAGGTCTCATCTGGCTGCCAGCGATGTGGAGATAAAGTACCCAATATTTTGGAGACTGTCTCCATCATCAGTGTTCATGCGATGACATGACTACCCATTGCTTATACAGTGAACCCTTGGTTATCCGATCTGATGAGGATGGAGGATGGTTGGGTCAGGTAAACCAGTAAGTCAGGTTGTTCACAGTCTGCTTCCTAACCTATATACGCTACACCAAGTAGCCAAATAACCCAATGTTTCAGCACAAGAATAAGACAGTATAATTTTCACACAGAATACAAATTAAGTCTCAGAATGCATCTCAAGTCCTAAATATGTGTCAGATCTTCTGTCACTTAACCTTTAAGAACCATGCGTCCTATATATAGGATGGGCATACCGCTACCCTCCAGATGTTGCATTTTATATATTTTTTCAACAACTGTAAGTACTGAGTATTTTAAACATGCTGCGCACTCTCCGTTTTTCTCTTCAAAATGCCGTTTATTTCATAATGCTGCCTTTTTTGGTTCATGTATTATTCACATTTTACATACAGGATGTGCTAAAATTTAAATGTAAAATTTAATGTTTGTAAGTCTGTGCATCATCGTACAATTCAAATAAATCACCAACCTGATGCAACAATTTTTCAGTTTATTATCCTGAAGTTTGTTTACAGCTCAACATGTTTCGGGCATTTTCCCGCCCATCATCAGGAGCTCAATGACTGCAGTGGCAGCCTCTGGTTTTACCTTCGTATCATGGTGATAGTTGTGCTATGTTCATGGTCGGGCCGGCTGGCCAGCCGGCCCGACCACGAACACAGCATGACTATCACCATGATACGAAGGTAAAACCAGAGGCTGCCACTGCAGTCATTGAGCTCCTGATGATGGGC
>Ga0268261_10002006_pt1 | contig 14434 bp, 8 predicted proteins | sample TergutNc150P1_FD_190353 | JGI IMG/M metagenome (GOLD analysis project Ga0268261, IMG submission 190353) | Nasutitermes corniger P1 segment gut microbial community from laboratory colony in Florida, USA - Nc150 P1 (SPAdes) (version 2) | ecosystem: Host-associated > Arthropoda: Insects > Digestive... | reverse complement strand
ATGTCATCTGCATACATAATCAGGTTTGCATCATGAATATTTAGAGGAAGGTCATTTGTGTACAGTAGAAACAACAGTGGGCCAAGTACCGATCCCTGTGGCACACCCTGTTTAATTTCCCTACAGGGAGACCTGTATCTGCTTATCTTATTATTGCAGGAGTCACTGTGGTTTATCTCTATATACTGCCTCCTGTTTGTTAAATAAGACTTGAACCATAAGTTCGTAATGCCCCTTATCCCATAGGATGATAATTTCTCCAATAATACTTCATGATTCAGTGTATCATAGGCTTTCGTTAAATCTATAAAAATTCCAACAGAGTGGACTCCTTTATCTAGAGCTTCCTGAATTTTTTCAATAAATGATTGAACGGCTTTTGTATGCATTTTCCTTTCCTAAACCCGTTTTGAGCTTCTGTTAGGACCTTATTCTCATGAAGGAAGAGCATCAATCTGTTGCACATCAATTTTTCCAAATGTTTTGCAAATACTGATATTATTGATATTGGTCTATAATTGTGGATATCGTACCTATCTCCCTTTTTGTGCAAGGGCTTTACTTTAGCTGTTTTCCATTCATCTGGGAAAACCCGCAGGCTGAGTGACAGATTATATATATATATATGTGTTAGTGGCCCTTCTATTAACTGCATACATTGTTTAACTAAGCTTTCAGGTATGTCATCAAGACCTGCTGTAGGCTTATTTTTTAGATTCTTGGCCAAACTGACCACTTCTTCTTCGGTTACTGGAGAGATAAAAATGGACTTTAACAACGTTTTATTGTTTGACATGCATTATTATTACTCCCTGTGTTAATATTTTTTTGTACCAGTTCTTTCACAGTGTTCGTAAAGTACATATTTAGTTTTTCAGTAATTTCGATTGGGTTTTTAATGATATCATTTCCTAACCTTAATTGGAGCTTATGGTCATCATCTTGAATTTTTCCAATTTTTCTATTTATTAATAGCCACATGGCTTTGGTTTTGTTAGCAGCCTCTGTGACATACCTATCATTGTCTCTTTTCTTTGCTTCTTTTAGTACTCTTTTATAGATACTTTGATATTTCTTTATATACCCTAAAGCCTCACTCGTGAGGGTAAATCTTCTTTTCAGATTATTTAACATTTTCATTTTTTTACTTGAATTAATTAAACCCTCCGAAAGCCACCTATTATTTTTCCTTTCCCTTAATTTTATCCTCTTATATGGGATTGCTGTCTCAAAACAGAACAGGAAAGTATTCATAAACGCCTGTAGGGAGGCGTTTACATCCGAGTGTTTAAGTACCTCGTTCCATGATTCCTTAGATAGTAATTGTTTGAGTTCTTCTATATTACTTTTCGTTAAGTGCCTTCTCATTGCATTTTTATTATTCCTATTTTCTTTGCCTGTATTTATTTTTATTACCTGTGCTAGGTGATCCGAAAACCCTCCCATACCTACAACAGATATTTCTAATTCTGGATTTTGTTTATTTATTATAACCACATCTATTAAAGATTCAGGTGTAGGAGTAATTCTTGTTGGTGATCTTACTGTATTTGTTAGGTTATGACTCTCTAATAGATTTTTAACTTCTTGTATCTTTATGTTATCCAACATAAAGTTTAGGTTCCAGTCACCACACATAAGAAGTTTTTTTCCTTTTTGACTATTTTTTGAATTATTAATTCTAATGTTTTAAAAAAAGTCCAGAAATTACTATCAGGTGACCTATAAATACAAACGATGATGAACCCATAATCTACCAATTCTGTTACAGACATTTCAAATTCCTTGTCACTAATTCCCTTTAAATAATTTAACTCCTTAGTCCTAATGCCATTTTTTACATATATACAAGATCCACCATGGTTATATTTCTTTCCGCTAAAATAACTTGCTAACTTATACTGATCAATCTGGATTAATTTTAAATAGTCCGCCTTTACCCAATGCTCTGTAAAACATAACACGTCAATGTTCCTTAGACTCGAGTTTAACATCTTATGTTTGATCAAATGCATGCATTTATTTTCTTTCCCATGTGTTGCACCCATTTACTCCTACATCCAATCACAATAGTAATATTTGACAGTGAGTAGACAGTCCCCCCCTCCCCCCCTTTTTTTTTACAATTATCGTTTGTCACTGGCACTATTCTTAGTGTCTGTTTGGGTGGTCAGCTAACTGGGTTGTGTTAGTGATTTAACAGGCTGACAGGAAGTGGCAGCCCATACATGCCAGATAAAATACCTATATTTTGCACTGCATCGTGCACAGTTCATCTTACCATTGAGTGCTATAAATTGAAATAGCAGGCATTTAGCATCCCTCTATGTATAATTTCAATAAAATTAGCAGGTTGAAATTTCACTTTCTGCTTCTCATTATGTACAGTCTTGGACTGTTCTTATGCCACCTCTTAAGCAAAAGGCATTGTTGAATAACCCAATAATTAGTCTGTAGGTCAGCACTTTATGTCTCTTTCCCTTGGATCCATTTTGGTGCTATTTATGAAGTGGCTGGGTGGGCAGTACTCCATATGTGGTAGGTCCTCAGCTGGAATGTCAGCTTGGGGACTGGATATGGATATTCTGAGGTTCTTGGTGGATTTTCACAGTCACTGTAGATGAATGCTCGGTTAGTACCATGTCCCGTGCAATTCATTATTCATTATTGTAGCACTTGTTGCTGTATAGTGTTTTTAAAAGTCATAATGTTTTTATAAATAACCAGAGAATAAAGAAATAAATGAAATTATATTATCCTGTTTCCTTGATATTCTGAATACTTACATTATGTGTTTTCTAACCCCAATTTTTTCTGTTTGTATTTCATGCTCCTCGTTATGCAGGTATGTCCAGTGTCCTGTTACTTCGTCCATCATAAGCCCAAATGTCTTTCTCAGCGCCTTATTGGTGAACATTCTCTGCCTCTGTCATTCCTCTAACTTGGTCTGCAAATGATAAAGTTCACACAGGTAGCAGTTATGGTGTCATGCAAACAATATAATGATAAACACAGAATAAAAAAAGGCCATGTCTTGCCTTACAAGACAAAATAGAAATGTGGTAAAGACCACAAGTCAAATTCCATAGTGTGGATATTGCCTGTGTATCAGTCCAAATTCCATAGTGTGGATATTGCCTGTGTATCAGTCCAAATTCCATAGTGTGGATATTGCCTGTGTATCAGTCCAAATTCCATAGTGTGGATATTGCCTGTGTATCAGTCCAAATTTGTAGGTCTATATAACAGAAATTATGAAATGTAATATTTGTGTGAAGTTACTAAGCTTGAATTGCAGTGACACACCTGTGTAACTTAGCAAGGTACTAACTACAAGCTCCCTGAAGATGACACTATAATGTTGAAACATGTAGGAGCAGTATTATAATTTGTCAATTAGTTGTGCATATGTTAGTTCTTCTTCTTCTTCTTCTTCTTCTTGTTCTTCTTCTTGAGGCACTACAACTTCAGAGAAGTTTTGGCCTTCTCAACGAGTTTCTTCCATTTGGTCCGGTTTCTGATGCAGTCCTTCCAGTTTGTTATTTTCATCCTTGTTATATTGCTCTTTACGTCATCCTCCCATCTATTTTTAGGTCTTCCTAGTGATCTTGTTAGTGCGGGCGACCACTCGTATACTTTTTTTACCATGCTGTTATCTGGCATACGATGTACGTGTCCGAACCAAGCTAATCTTTGTGCTTGTTTCCTAGGGAAATTCTTCCCTTTATTTCTTCCTCAATTGAGTTATTTACGTTCACAATTGATCCCAAATATTTGAATGATCATGCGTTAGTTCATTATAGAAAATAAAAAAATACAAAATATATTATATTGTAAAATCCAAAGAGGACGTTGAGCCCACATGCCATCAGCAATATCTGTTTGTCTAATTTTCATGCTAATCTGAGGCATGATTTAAGTTTTGGGGGTGGCAATATTGAAAGTAATGGCTTACTTAAGCTTATGTGAGTAATTGGTGGTGTAGCGAAACAAATTTCGAGAGATTTTGGTATTCTGCGTGTAATTTGTATATGCATAATTGAAATAGTGTGCTGTATCACAAGAAACAGAGACAATCTTAACCACAGTGTACAGGGACAAAATACACAAAAATAGAATCTCCACATTCAGTTTGTTATATTCTATTTGTGAATGTTGGAATTAAATTATATTACAAAGCATGTAATCATACAAAAGAATCTTACAAGAACAAATCTTTTCTAAGAGGGAGTTGAAACCCTTTCTGTCAAAACATACATTTTATTTGATGGAAGAATGTATGTCATGTTACATGTGGTTGATATTAGCCATGGGTGAAAGATAAGTTGATAAGTTGTCATGCATGACTTTGTATATTGTTGGTGTGAATGTGTATGTAATTTTGAGAAGGTTGTGTTTTGGTTGGCATAAACTGTGATTCATTGAAATGGACCTGTCCTGTATGCATTGTTTGAAATGGATGAACAATAATCTACACTCAACTCAGCATACACAGTGGGTAACCAATTTGAGAATAGGGTGTTGAGTAAGTTATTTGGGCCTAAGTGTGAGGAAGGAACAGGGGACCAGAGACAATTGCATAATGAGAAGTTTCTTGATTTTTATTCCACACTAAATATTATTCAGATGATAAAATCAAGAAGAATGAGACAAGTTGGGCATTTGACATGTATGAGGGAGAGGAGAGATACATACAGGGTTTTGGTGGGGAAACCTGAGGAAACCACTTGGAGAGCCTAGGATAGACAGGAAGATAATATTAAAGTGGATCTTAACGAAATAGGATGAGAGGGTGTGGACTGGACTGAACTGGCTTATAATAAGTACAGATGGTGGGCTGTTGTGAACATGGTAATAAGCCTATGGATTCTATAAAATGTGGGGAATTTCTTGACTAGCTGGAGAACTGTTAGCTTTTCAAAAAAGATTTAGTTAGTTGGTTCCTTGTTTAACCCTTCTGAGTTACATTTAAAAGGTGTTTGATTTCATTACCTTGACAGAATTGTTATGTGTAATTTCAGAGTTTGCCCCATCTTTCCAGTTTCAAGACACAAAGTCTGTTCACATGTTATCCCTTTGCCACACAATAAACATAAGAAGATGGTGCTGTGCTTGTCATATTGAAATGTAGGACAGTTTGTATTGGTTTAAAATGTACCATATATAAATAAGTAGTGGTGAATGTCAGATAATACTGGGTAGGGATAGTGTGATAAAGATTTAAATAGCCAACAGAAGACTGAGTATCAGTTTGTGAATGCATAGAGCCACAAGGTAGGGTCTTCATCAGGTTTGTCTGTGTACATAACAAAACACTTGAACCTATTTTGTATTATCATTCGTTTTTGTGTGTTTTTAAAGTAGATGGAACTGGCAAGATGATTTTGTAACATGTGTTATGTGGAACTTCCTGCTTGAAGGAAGTTCTGTATAAGGCAGGACTTATTTGATACTGGGCTAGGCTTGTGTCAGTAAGTTGTATTAGCAGTGAGTAACCATGATTCTTAAGATATTTTCTTTATCTCAAAGCAAACAGGCTGATAAGTCTTGTGGCTGATTAGCAGGTTCAGCGTGGCGAACAGACACTGTGCAGCGGACTGCGAGCATCATGGGCTCTGCAAGCTCTAAGTCAGTGAAGATTTCCAATAAAAAGGGTGAGTATTAGTAACATGGGAGTGTAAACTGTAAATGTAGGAAGTGTAAAGCATTACTGAACTTGTAGCTGGATGTCTGAGCTCTTTGAGTTTCCTAACAGGTTCTTAGCCAACAGTGCACCATGATGGTAATACACTGTGATATGCATTAGTGCAGTGCAGTAACTTTTATTAATGCACAGTAATGGTGCTCATTAATGTAATATGATGACACTTTTTAATTCGCTATGATGACACTTATTAGGGCACTCTGATAGCACTTGTTAATGAACTGTGATGACAGTACATTATGATGCCATTCAGTAGTGCATATTTTGTAATACACAAAATGCGTATAATACTAAGCCTAAGGATGACAGTGTGCTGTGATTATGCTCATCATTGCACCCTAATGACATTGATTAGTGTTCTGTGATGCCATAAGTGCAACATGTGGTCACACTGGCTGCATGCATTTCTTACGTACTTCCCCTTAGATTTCAAATGTCTGTAAAGATTGAAACATTTTGGGTTGTCATGTTCTTATATGACAGTGTTGTTTATTGAAAACAGTGACTTGATGAATCATTAATTTATGTGTTTTTGTATTGTTCTGTAATGTAAAGCTCACATGCATGCTGACTTTGTGAATTTAAGGTTAAGATTCTAACCACATTGTGTATGCAGGTAGGGCTCCCAATTCTGATGCTGTGCCTCTGTTCAGTTGTGTAGTTGTCACTGTTGGGTGGTTAAGTCATTGTCTTGTGTTAGCAGCAGACTGAACGTCCTCATCCTGGAAGACTTCAGTCTTTTTAACAACAGTGCTGTGAGAACCTCAGATCTTGCATACTTAGTCAATCTTGCCAGTGCAGAATAAAAAAAAAATTACAGGTTTGGTGGAGGAATGGTGTTTTGTATTGCAGGTTGAAATGTAATGTGAAGGAATTGTGTGTAAACTTGTTAATTTTGGTCCTGTTTTGGAGATTTTGCATCTTGTGGCAGCAGTGGGGTAGATTGTCAACATGTAGGAGAAAATTGTTGCCACCATCTGCAGAGTTGAGGTGATTAGAGAGCAGAGGTGTGCAGGTTTCATGTAACTTCATTCATTCATTCATTCATTTATTATGCATTCTGTTAATCCATACAAGGGCAGTACAACCCATAGGATATAGAACTTGTCATAACGCAAATATAATATAGACATACAATAATTATATCCTATATACATGTATAATAAATCCTACAAAACACAAGAATCAAAAGCACAGCATTTCCAGTTTCCTCATATGTATATAGTATATTATGCTATCAGTCATAACTGAACGCACATAACAGTAATTTAGCATTCTTGAATTTTCCCTTTACAGTATTTGTATTTTTTGTATTTTATTAAATATTCCATTGATCTTTACAGATGTGGAACTGGTCATTTAAATGTTAGCATATAAATATATAGCATACCTGTGGTCCTTTGGACCCATGGGAGGAGAAGAAGAAGGGGTAGTGCCAACTTTATGTTAGTAATGGCAGTGAAAAGGGAATGTGACAAAATGGCTGTTTGTAGGTTCCTAAAGCTAGTTGATGTAAAGTTATTTTTTCCTTAGTTTCACCCATCACCATTTGCACATCTCAGCTGCAACTTTTGAGTGCACGAATGATTCAGCTTAAGAAGAAGTGCTGACTTGCACTTTGCACTAAGTTTCCACCTGTAGCTTTCCGTTCATTTGGTACATTCCCATTCACTTCAACCCTGATGATGGAAGAAGCAAGTTTATCCAAAAGTCAGCAACACAGCCAATTGCCAAATAAACCCAAGAAGTAGATCAGCATTTAACATTTAATTGCTATAAAAGCTTAAAATTGGTTATTTGTGGAGCTTCTGTGTTTATTTTACAGACAATGCCAAGTCATCAAATGATGATTATGTGGAGGCCATTGTGTGTCAGGAATCAGACATACAGGAAAATGAGTAAGTTTACTTCTTCTTATAGTAAGTGTATTTTTTGAATCAATTACAAATTTAATATGCTGTTGTCTGGTGGAAACATGTATCTGTGGAACAGAGGGCTTGAGAGGCTGGTATTGCTGAGCTGGTGAAGACAGTGTTGACCTATAATGAAACCCTAAGGCTCAGGGCTGTGTTTGTTTACAAGATTCTGGAGTTTTGTTTTAATTAAGACAACTGCTAAAGTATAATGAAATTATTGCATTGTTGTTGTGATGGGCAGTCAGATTGGGATCACTGTTAAAGCAATCAACATACTGGGTGAATTCACTAAGTTAGTGTTTTGTAGATGTACAGATGGGCTGATGTCAATACAGTAATGAGGACCTGGATCCTTGCGAGATGGCAGTTTTTGAATGGTTTAGAAATTCTGATGGCTATCACATAAATGCTAGACAAAATTGTAACTTTCACCATTCTTCATTAACCTTTAAGAACCGTGCGTCCTATATATAGGACAGGCGTACCGCTACCCTCCAGATGTTGAATTTTATATATTTTTTTCAACAAATATAAGTACTGAGTATTTTAAACATGCTGCACACTCTCCGTTTTTCGCTTCAAAATGCCATTTATTTCATAATGCTACCTTTTTTGGTTCCTGTATTATTCACATTTTACATACAGGGTGTGCTGAAATTTAAATATAAAACTCCAGTGTTAAAAGGTTAACCAAGAAATAAGAATTGTTCAGTCTAACACAACATTTATTGTCAAAATAACTTATACACAGGCTACATGTTTCGTCTCGTTGGAGCCATCATCAGGCCACAGATCCACGTTTTGTACTACTGGGATCCCAAGAGTTTACAGTATTGGAGTATATTGCTTACATGTACAGTTAAGTTAAAATTATTAGAGTTAAAATGGATTGTATACTGTGATCCGTTAAAATAGTGTATATTTACAATGCCATCAAAATGCCAAGTATAATTATTGCATATTTAGTTATGTTACATCTTGATTGTGTAATCGAGGTTACTTGTTGAGGTATCCTCCGTATCGAATTTTATCTGTTCTATTTTTACACTGTTGACTTGTCCAGCGTTTGTTTGGTGGGTACAGCCTCGTAGCTGTGTAGCCCAGTTTAACTGATCACAGTATACAATCCATTTTAACCCTAATAATTTTAACTTAACTGGACATGTAAACAATATACTCCAATACTGTAAACTCTTGGGATCCCAGTAGTACAAAACGTGGATATGTGGCCTGATGATGGCTCCAATGAGACAAAACATGTAGCTTGTGTATAAGTTATTTTGACAATAAATGTTGTGTTAGACTGAACAGTTCTTATTACTTGGTATCCAATAACACACCGGGATGAATAGCATTAAATTCTTCATTAAATTTACCACTATATCAAAAAGGAGTCTACTCAGGTGACATAAACATATTTAACAGTCTCCCACAAAGGATAAAAAATTTAGGCGATAAACATAAAAATAATAAATAATTTAAAATTTACAGGTCTAAAAACACCAACTGAAAAATGCTCATTGAGATTTAAGTGCTCATAGTTTGTTATGAGTTGGACTAATATATTGGATTTTACATGTGTGTGTGTGTGCGTGTGCGCGCGCATGCACGCAAACCACCACTTGTTTTTGCTTTTCTATAAAATTTGCTAACTAAATTGCTAATTAACCTGAAATGTAGCCTTTGTCTCTGAATGAAATATATGTTGTATTTGACTGAAAACTTAGCATTTTTCCTCAATTGAGCTAAACACAATGGGTGTAGTCCATTAAATTAAGCTTAATCAGCTGTATTGTCCATCTGCTACTGTATGTGTGTAATATTTTCCTGACTTGTTTTGTATCCACAGCATTAACTAGTTTTGGCTTCACAAAATGCAAATAAATTCAGTTCAGTTCAGTTCTCAAGAAGGACTCTGGAACATGGTGTCAGTAGATTGTCATGACGACAGTACAGTCAGTAGACTGTCATTACAACAGTACAGTCAGTAGATTGTCATGACAGCAGTACAGTCGGTAGACTGTCATTACAACAGTACCGTACCTGTCTTCTGGATCCTTCAGTGTAACATGCTCTGATTACTGTCTGGTGCACATGTGTCTTGCATCTGTTTTAACCATAGGATGAAGACATTTCAGCTTGGAGATGCAGGAAAAATCCTTCTAGTGAAACAGAATGGAAAGTTATCAGCAATAGGTTCCAAATGTACCCATTATGGAGCTCCTCTTCATACTGGAGTGCTGGGTGATGGAAGGGTCCGTTGTCCATGGCACGGTGCTTGCTTCAACATTACCACAGGTAACCATTCTGTGGTTTTGAAAATATGTATTTTGAATAGATTCAAAATGTAATGGCATATCTGTGTCTTTGCATGCCATGAAGGTGAAAAGGGGAGTGGAAGTATAGCTCCACTCATTCTTAACCTGATTATTAGAGCAGACGAGTGGTCAGCTTCAGGCTGTGGCTACTGTACTCTCATGCAAAGAACACCAGTACTGTCTGAATAGGAAGCTGGCAGGGTCCAACAGTAAGTCTGGATGCTTGGGAGAAGAGAGACCGTTCTGCTGCTGCTGGGAATTGAACTGCAGTTCCCTAGTTGCCAGCCCTAGCCTGGTTATCATAACAATTGTACTGTCTCGGCATCTGGTTAATTCTAAGCTTAAATTAAATCCTTTCCTTGTCATTGTTTATTTGTTTAACTATTCTTTAGAAAAAAGTTCGGGTGGCACAAAAGTGGCTGTATAATGTAAGCCTACCTCCTTATTTCTGTTTGCTGTTTTAAAAATTGTTCACATCTGTCGTGTGGACATCTCGTTCACGTCTGCCGTGTGGACATCTCGTTCACGTCTGCCATGTGGACATCTCGTTCACGTCTGCCATGTGGACATCTCGTTCACGTCTGCCGTGTGGACATCTCGTTCACGTCTGCCGTGTGGACATCTCGTTCACGTCTGCCGTGTGGACATCTTGTTCACGTCTGTCGTGTGGACAGCTTGTTGAGGTTACAACCTTTCTCACTCACACGTTAATGGCCTTACAAATACAGTACAAATTTCCTTTCATGGCACCTAACAACATGACTCTTGACTGTGTTATGGGTTAATGAGTTGAAATGCATGTTCCATAAATCCTCTTTTTGTTGTAGTTAAGAAGAATGGGGGCTGTTCTAATCTGAGCCAGGTTCCACACGTTTTGGCAGAAAAGTGCCATTGGGTTATTTACCACTGGTTCTGAGCCTTGGCTCAAGAGCTTTCTCTTTGGCATGTGTAATGTGTGTGTGCAAGGAGATCTCTGTGTAACAGATTTCAAATCATTGATGTTGTGTTCTTCCGCTTGTCCGATTGATGAGTGGTGCCACTGCAGAGGTTGGGATGGTGAATGAAGAATGTCAGTGTGAAGGCAAATTGTGTGTTGGAAGGGTGAGGGCGGAAGTTGGTGTGTTACTGTACTGTGCTGGTACAGGGTCATTACTTTAACTGACATCTGCCAGATGCCACTTATTGTGCACTCATTTATCATATTAACATAGCCACTCAGCTGACCGCCCACATTTGTGGTGCAGTAGCGGCACAAAGTGGCAGATGGTAGTTGTCACATAGAATCAGAACGCTGTATGTACGTGGAAGAACTGAGGATGTCACAGACAGCTTGTGTTGGTATTCAGTCACCTTGCCAGTGAATGTCACAGTCTGGCTTTTTATTTGTTGAGGTTTAGGGTTCACAATGTTGGCCCAGAGTCCAGTCATCCTGGCTGCAGTTGTGACTGTTGTGTTGTAGTCCCTCCAGTCAGATGCCGGCCGTTCAGCTGTCCTGTCATTGTGTGCTGACTGCAACACTGAACTCTCAGAACCAGGGTAGCTCTGTCAGTATTACGGCTATCCCGTGTCCTGGATGGTTTGGGATTCGATTCCTGGCAGGGGCAAGATTTTTTTTTTTTCCTACTCTAATGCCCAGACTGTGTGGGTCCCACCAGTCTCCTATTCATTGTGTGATGGGGGTTCTTTCCCCAGTCGTAAAGCAGCCAGGGCATAAAGCTGACCACTAATTTCCATATAGTGTCAAGGTTAGAAATAACTGTGGCTGTACCTCTGTTCCTCATATTTGTCTTTATGTTGTGCACAGGGACAGCTTTACCTTAAACACTGTATCTTTACAGTGAATGAGAGACTGCTGAATGATTGCAAGTTATTGATATTGTTATGCAGGAGACATTGAGGATTTCCCAGGCCTGGACAGTTTACCTTGTTACCAGGTAGAGGTCCAGGAAGGAGGAGGTGTGAAAGTGAGAGCAAGAAAGGAGGAAGTCAAATCCAGCAAGAGGATTAAGCACATGACTGCAACGGACAAGACAGTTAGCACTACTTTTGTGGTCGTTGGTGGAGGTGAGGTTTAACTGTTTAAATTGTTTCTAGGCTTTAAGGTTTTAGTTGTATGAGCTATGACACTGGGTGGGTGTGTAGTTCCTGACATTTTGAAGGGTCGTAGTGCTTTCGGAACAGTAGGACCGCTTCACCCACTGTCACAGCATAACATCCCAGAAGAGCTGATTTTTCATCAACACTGCTGTAAGAACCTCACGTCTTGCACTTCTCTGTTCTTGTTCCTGTTCAATTATTGCAGCACCCACATACCTTATAAAATGAATTTGTATAAAAATTTTACTTTAAAACATGCATCACACTGTAATTGGCAAAAGATGCATGCATTACTGAGAACCACAGGATAATTTAACCCATCTCATTGTAGTAAGTTTTTACTGCATTTAAATCCACTAGACAGTAGCTTGTTCACCGTCCCGTTTTAAATGTCATAACTCACAACCTCTAGTGTGCACAGTGTTTCTGATTACTGGACTTGTGAAGTTGTCCCTGTGCATGCCATGCAAACACATTGGGGAGTGGAGGTAAAGCTCCACTTAATTCTTAACCTTGGCACTGCACAGAGGTGAGTGTGTAGCTTCACCCCTTGGCCACTTATGTAAACTCAGGGGAAGTTTTCCCGCTATCCCTTGACAAAGCGGCTGAGTTGGCCTCAGAGCTGGTCTAAGCAGTTTGGAAAAGAGAAGAGCCTCTTGATCTGGCTGGGAATTTAACCACAAGTTTGTAAATTTCCATGGAAATTTTCACCACTTTCACTAAAGACTTAATGTTTCTCTTTTGTTGTAAGATTCTTCCCCCAATTCTTGACAAAGCCAGTAAATAACACTTACTGCTCATGTTATAGCATATGGAGCCACATATTTTTGTGTGTGCCATGTCATCATTACTGCCAACTGTTGGAAAAAAGAAATTGTACGGTCACTGGATCATCAGACCTCCTGTTCTCTCTGAGTTACTGGCATTAAAATGTAATCTCTGCCCCATTATCACCACATTTATAGAGTGTATTGCTTATATCCCATCCAAACTTTGATTCTGGGTTCACAGGTCCTGCAGGAACAATGTGTGTAGAAACTCTTCGTCAGGAAGGTTTCAAAGGACGAATTGTGTTTGTCTGTAAGGAACAAGCTTTACCTTACGATCGTATCAAAATAAGCAAGACTCTCGATGTTAAAGTAGAGGGTATTACTCTCCGAACAGCCAGTTTCTATAAGGCAAGTCCTTGAAATGAGTCTTAAGGTACACGTTATAGTGGTTATGTAGTGGCGTGTCCTGAGGGCTGTGACATGATGCAGTTAATATACAGGTACAGTACCAGTGTTTTGAAGGACCTTCCTACATCAGCCTTCAGGGTAGTCAAAGAAGAGTAAGTTGCCTGTGAGGATTGATTGCCCTTTGTGGACTACCCTGAAGACTACCCATGCTGCTCTGAAATGTCGGTAACAAATTGCCATTCAACGTGGTGTCATGTTCGATAAGTCTAATCTTTATCAGTAATGCTGTGTTAACTTCAAACCACACAAACATATGCAAACTCAAGTATGAAAGTGAGCGAAATGAAAACCTCCCAGGTGCGACAAAAATTGAGACTGTGCTGTGTGCAGCTGAAGGCACAGCAAGTCAGCAGCATGGGTTAGAAGCATGTGCTGTGTGCAGCTGTAGGCACAGAAAGTCAGCAGCATGGGTTAGAAGCATGTGCTGTGTGCAGCTGTAGGCACAGCAAGTCAGCAGCATGGGTTAGAAGCATGTGCTGTGTGCAGCTGTAGGCACAGCAAGTCAGCAGCATGGGTTAGAAGCATGTGCTGTGTGTGTTAGATGTGGGACTGTGATGGCAAATGATAAAGCTCTACTGAACCTATCAACACTAAATTAGCTGGTGAAAAATTTTTATGGTTTACACTTGACTTACCTATGCGATAAACTCCTAGAATTCTTTAACAGTTTGAAGTTTATCAGTAATAGCTGTTGTTTTCAGGAACATGGAATAGAGGTCCTGACAGGCACAGAAGTCATTGGCTTAAATCCTGAAGCAAAGGTTGTGAAACTGAGCTCTGGAAAGGAACTAAAATATGACTCGGTGTTCTTAGGGACAGGTTCAAAGTAAGTCACAAGTTCTTCATATACTAAAACCACAGTGTGTGTTTGTGTTATTCAATGATGCTGTCATGTGCTAAGATTCTGTAGTGTTTGTTTGTGTAAATGAATAATGAATATGGAGCACTGGTGGTGGAGAGAAACCTGTTCCATTGCTACTTTGTCCACTACAAATCCAACATGACTGGGCTTGGAAATGAACCTGGACCTCCACATCATTCAGAAATGACCATCTACTTTGCATATAACTGAATTCAGGAACTTAGCTGTTTGCTGCTTGTGAAGATGAGTAATTAAGATCTTTTCAAAATGATTTTTATGTGGTCATGTTTCTTTTTCTC
>Ga0268261_10002005_pt1 | contig 14439 bp, 7 predicted proteins | sample TergutNc150P1_FD_190353 | JGI IMG/M metagenome (GOLD analysis project Ga0268261, IMG submission 190353) | Nasutitermes corniger P1 segment gut microbial community from laboratory colony in Florida, USA - Nc150 P1 (SPAdes) (version 2) | ecosystem: Host-associated > Arthropoda: Insects > Digestive... | reverse complement strand
ATAAAACAACAACACAAACAATGTACGTATAACGTAACATTGGTCTGTGTTCGCGCAATATTTGTAGCTGGAAAAGCAAGAAGTTCTGCATATTGTAAAGTTCATGTAAGGTAAAAAGTATAGCAATCCCATTACAGGACTGGACAGACCCAGAAATTTCCAGAAGGTTGAGGCTCCCAGATTTCAAGGCAATCTGGCACAAGAAAGTGATAAGGTTGTCAGCCCTTCGCACCGGCCGTTTTTTCCGCCAGGAAATATTCCTGGTACTCATTTCTGTTAGAGGCAAAGTCAACCCGAGGGCCATAGTGCGGCCGGAAGGATTATGTGAATGAAAAATTCCAGTGACTCCATCGTTAATCGAAGCCGCAACCTTCCGACTTGTAGCGTAGTGACTCAATTAACTGCTTTACCGTGTGCCCCGTAAAGTGCATGTGGCGTATTATATTGTTATCTGTGGCCTGTCCGGCTGTAACATATAACATTCCACAGTATCTCATAAAGTGTGATTTAAAAAAAAGTTAATTGTAATTACAACGTGTGTTTGGATTTCCTCTAAAATTTTGTCTTAAACATTCATTATCGTAACAACAATTTAACTTGATACTATCAGAAATATACATTGGCAGTTTGGCAGTTCCAACATGCAGTTTCATTTTCTACAGGTAAACCTTCCTTTGTTCGAACTTTATACAGCAGCAATAGCACCACATCGATAAGAGAAATTACATGGTCACTGACTGTACTATGAAAATTTCTAAAGTCTTGAAACACTTGATATAATGAGCGGGGCTTCTAACCGGATGTGACATATTGATCATGGTCTGGGCTGCAGTACGAATCGATTTATGTACAAATACATAAAAACAAACATTAATTAATTCAGGAAAGGGAATGTGCTTGGGAACGTAGGACGCATGGCATGTACGAGGCATGCAGACTAAATATTGATCTGAAAATTCGAAGAAATTATCTACTCATAAATGAAAAGCGAATATTTAATTTGATGTTTCTAAGTGATGTGGGAGTGTGTTAATTGGAATCAATTGGCTTATGATAGGCACTAAAGGATGGGACTTGAGACTGCACTAATAAGGCAATTAGATATAATACTGAACTTCCGTCAGGTTGTCAAAAGCTGCCTGCTGCCTTCATGTGTACAAATAACACAGATCTGTCGTAATATACCGTCATGTGTACAAATAGTACAAATCTGTCGTAATGTACCTTCATGTGTACAAATAGCATAGATCTGTCGTAATGCACCGTCATCTGCACAAATAACACAGATCTGTCGTAATGTACTGTCATCTGTACAAATAACACACATCTGTCACAATATAACCCCTCAACTCCTGTCAATTAGGCTTGCTGCCGAAACGCTTTAAAACCGAACAAAATTTATTTGCCTACTTAATAAATTTGGGGGAAATTTAAATTATACACTGTTCCTTTTTCCTTGTGCCGCTACAGCCCAACTCGAAACTAGATCGCCTCACTATAGAGGTTTCAACATCACACACAATAGGACACACACACACACAATCAGACACACACACACACACACACATACACAAACACGCATTTAGTAACAATCCCCTGATTGAGTGATCAGCACGTCGCAGAAACCGCTTACTGCGCAACATAATTGCCGTAATCAAGCGGCCGCAGTTCTGTACCTGAGACCGCACTGCCACCAGCATCGACAAAATTGTACCCACACTTTTAACGTAAAAAATACTGTGACGACAGTGTCTGTGAAGATTGGCGCTTTCTTGGATGTGGCGTCGTGCAGTTTTGTAGATAGACAGTGTTTCGTATGAATGTTGTGCCTCTATGTTCAGGGCAGAATGCTAAGATAAACAGTATGTTTTATTTTATTTTATTGCACTCCTTTCCTTCCTCTTTTCTCTTACCCACTCATCCCTCTACGCCCTCCTCCCACTGTCCCCTGTTATCATCATCCCCTGTCAGTTCACTCTCAGCTCCAATCCTGCTCATCCTTTCAAATGGCAGAAGAAATTATTTCAGCTCTTCAGAAAACATTCAACCCTGAAAAAAGAAGGCAGCCTATTTCTCCGAAACTCATACCTGTCTGCCCAAGAATGTGCACGGCGTCACATGCCAGAAGACTGTAGCTGCAGCAGACATTCAGCGGCTTGTTTAACGACACTGTCTCTGCATAACTGGAACTGCGTGGATGGAAAGAGTCTGAATTCAACAGAGGTTGTATTATCCTCAGATATAATGGTCTGACTGCTAGCCGAGGCTTGAACCTTAGGCATCCAAAATATGAACCAGGTGTGCTGCCGTTTTGGCCTTCATGTTTGGTATCAGATATTGGAAGGCAATAATGAATTTGAGAAAGTCATAATACAGATCATAACTTGGGGGTGTTTGCTTCTATAGAAACTTTATATTTCATACCTGCTCTATGTACATCCACCCACAGACACTCTGTCCAACTATCATAAGAATTTAATGTTGATTCTACACCAAACTGTCTGTAAAGAAGCGTTTTGGATCAGTTTGTAAATACGCCCTTTATGCACCGTTCCGAATTTATTTATCGACGAATGATGAGGTCAATTTAAAAGGGCAACACCGTCACACAGTTTAACGTAGTTCTGATTTCGGAAAGAGTAATGATAATGTATGATAATAATATATGGTATTAGTAAGGTAGGTAATGATATTTGTTATTGGAAGTTCTGAATTTAACGTTACGATAATTCTTAATTGAATTCTCATTTCCGCCCGCAACTAAAGACCTGCAATTTTTCCTTGCGCATTGCCAGTCGCCTTATAATGCAAATACAGACATCAGTGATATAAGTTGCAATTTTTTTCTTTCTTAGTCAGACCCTTCTTTGTTCTTGGATGAATTAACTTCACTTTTAACTTTAGAGGAAACTGAATTTGCTATAATTGCTGTTTGTTCCATCTCATGCACTTTAAAACATCAACACACGTTAACATTTAAAACACTAAAAGACTGTTAAATAAAACTTTTAGTGAAGATACCCCTACATGTTTCGGTCCACTCATTCGACCATTCTCAGGGGGCTCAGATACTGTACTTTGTGGTGTTCCTAGATTAGCTTCGGCTGATTTACGTTCATTGATTGTTTATGCTGTATGTGCTTATCGTCTGTAATATAATAGTTCCATCGTTTGATATTATTGATATTAAAAGTATATATAGACTCAGTCATTCCAATAGAACTATTATATCACAGACGATAAGCACATACTGCATAAACAATCAATGAACGCAAATCAGAGGAACCTAATCTAGTAACAGCACGAAGTACGGCATATGAGCCCCCTGAGGATGGTCGAATGAGTGGAACGAAACATGTAGTGTTAAAGTCACTAAAAGGTTTTTAACAGTTTTAGTGTTTTAAATGTTAAATTCAGTTGATGTTTTAAAGTGCTTGAGTTGGAACAAACAACAATTATAGCAAATTGAATTTCCTGTAAAGTTAAAAGTAAAGTTAATTCATCCAAGAACAAACCATGGAGGTTCAGAAGGATAGTAGAAGTATAGCTGCATACATTCTTTAATATCGGCGCCAGATTAGGTGGGCAGGTCAACGAAACTCAGCGGGCGTTTTATTCCTTGGAATAAAGAGGTCCCCCTTTTATAGGAGGCTAGGTGGTCCGTAAGACCGTTCTGCAGAGGTGCGGAAAATACGACCCCCATATGGTTTCGATTCACAAACCGTTCAACGTGCACCATTTCTCTATACTGACCGGTCTCTACTGGCCCACATAAGTTTCCTCTTCTTTTCCCCTTACATAGAAGTATAGTTGAAACTGGTTCAAATAAGAGCTGCAGCCTACTCCAATGAGAATATTCACTGTTATATTCGACAATTTTATCACAAAGCAAATTTCACGGAAAGTAAATAACATTAATATTACTACATGCTTCATGTGTATTTGGGATTTTTGTGTTGGAGGTTGACGAAAATACTACAGCCGGAATTTAAGTTTGAACCTCCTGAAGAGTGTGACTGCTGTCTGTCAATTTTGGGGGTTGGAAACCGACTGAAGAATAGGGAAAAGGAATAGATGGACAAATATAGGATAACATGAGGTGTCTGTACCTTTGTATAATTGTAAATGAAAGTTGCTTTCATGGAAGAGTTAGAACATGACATAAACTGCTTTTTGCAGATCTTTCATGCACAAATTTGCTCTGTGTGCAGCTGTCACAAGGAAAAGTTTAAAGTTGTCGAATTCCAGAAGTTCTATTAATAGTTTTCAAACATACTTCTTTCCCAGGGGTTGTAAGATTAATTACTAGAAACCATTAATTCTAGAAAGAAGGGAGTCAGAAATTTCTAAATGCAGGCCGATTAGAGGTTTCAAGGTTATCTTCTACTTTAATTCTAAAATAATTTTATGCGTTCCCACAGTAAGAAAACACCAAACACAGTCTGATGATATATTATGTGAATGTCACACTGAATTTTTCTATAGGGACCTAAAGACGAAATTACAGCTATTTGTCGACATAAAATATCTATGTTCACATATTAGGTGTAGCATTGATTCAGAATTAAGAAATAGTTACAAATCATATTGTACAAAGTTGACTAAACTGTTACAGAATCTAAACAAGACTTGGTATAATAAGCAATTATCAGTTTCTTATAATAAAACTAAAACAATCTGGAATTTTCTTAAAACTAAAACTAAAAGAAGAGGTAAAACAGAGGATTTTTGTTCAGCAATTTTTATGACGAAATTTGTGGTTATCAAGATATTTCTGATTCTTTCAATAAATTTTTCCTTTCAATAGCTAATAAAATTAATCTAAACCTAAAAATAGTAATAATCATAATTAACATAAATATACGAATCACTTATATTATTTATCACAACTATTTAGTGATACATTACCAGATATAAAATTTAGAAACACATCAACTCAGGAAAAAGAAAATCGTATTAATTCGATGTGTACAAAATAAAAATTATATTTTTATGACGAAATACCTAAACAAATATTATAAATTAGTTCTTCTAATATAAATTCTCATCTTAATTATATTTGCAACATTGTATAAGTGACAATACTCTTCACATAGCTTTTAAAATATTCTGAGATAAATCCACTGTATAAAAAATGTGATGAAAATAACATAACCTATTAGAGACTCAACTCACTTCCAGCTTCGTTTGGAAAGTTTTTGTAGAGGTTTCACTTATTTATTTATTTATGACAATTAAAGCACACAAATAATAAAAATGAAATAGTGAAGGATCAATTTGACTTTAGATCTAAATTGTCAACAAAGCGGCCATTTACAGCCTTATTTATGTATTTTCGTTGCTTTAAATAATAAAAACATAATTCGAGGTAATTTTTGTGAACTCACTAAGGCTTTCTACTTCGTTAATCATAATATCGTGCTGTCAAAATAGAAATATTATGGTTTAACAGCTTAATTATACTCATTAATTAAATCCTCAAGAATTTAGACATTAAAGAGCAAAACTAATAAATAATGACTATGAATCTGGCTCTAATTGATGAGTAAGAATTATGGTTTGCCGCAAGATTCAACAGTTGGCCCATATTTGTTCTTGCTTTATATTAATGATATAACAAAAATAACAAATACTAAAGATAACAACAAAAAATCCTAATTCCTTTTATTTTCGGATGATACAATTCCAATTATTACTAGCCCAAATTCTACTGATGTTATAAAATATAATAATGTAGAGTTTACACATATAAATAACAATAGTAAAGCAAACTCTTCACTGAATCTTGAGAGAACTAATCTCATATACTTTTTAACTAATAAAAATTTATGTATTGCCATTAGTGTTGGTAGTGATTACAATATTCTATCCAATATTACTAACATAAATTTATAAGGAAAATAATTGATAATATATTAATATGGAAAAGCCATGTAGAAATGATTATACCAAATTAAGTGTGGTTTTTTTGCGTTTAGAACTATTAAACTTCTTGCGACCAAAATATATTGAAACGGATTTATCATTCTATTATTAATTACGGGATACACTTTGGAGATATTCTTCGTATAGGAATGGTATTTTAAATCTGCAAAAGGAATTATTACAATTATCATGTGTGTGGGTATCAATGATTTGTGTAGATATTAATTCTAAGTATTAAACATTTTACCACATATATCTCAATATATATCCTCTCGCATCTTCGTGGTTAACAATAAAATCAATTTGTGATGAATTTTGAGATACATAATATCAATACCAGGAGAAATTCTTTTTTCTTTCTGTCATCCATTGTTGCATTTGACTATTTATCAAAAAGGTCAGTTTTATATAGGTATTAAATTATATAACTCTCTTCCACTTGAAGTAAAGTTTTTGTTTCATAATACTAACCAACTTAAATCATCTCTGAGAAGTTTTCTTCACCAACATTCATTTTATACAATGGACTAATATTTATATTTTAAGCAGTTTTATGACATATTTTAACTATTAAACTGATATTTATTATTGCACCTATGAAATGTTGATATTTTTTTCTTCACATGTAAGGTAAAATTTATATATATACTTATTGTTTAATTCATTCCATTTTATATTACGTTACAAATGATATTGTAGCATTAAATGGTATTATTGATTGTAAATAGTGTTTGTTAATTCCATGTTGGTACTTAGAATTATATCAATATTGGTATAGAATGAGGATATACACAGGGTGTCCCAGGAGGAATGTGCCAGACTTCGGGAGGGTTTTCCTTATGTTAAAGTATACTGATATAACCCAAAACACCTATGTCCAAAGTTGAACGGTTACGGAGATAATGGTCAGAGAAGTTTGAAACTTTGGCAGCTGTTACACACTTGTGGATTAGAAAATACATATTAAAACTGGCAGGAATATGTGGTTTCTGTAATGTTAACAGCTGTACTTAACATCAAACTAACTTGTGAGTGACATAAAGCCATTAAATTGAACTACAAAAAAACTCGCACGCATGTCAAAGTTGACCTTAGGGTTCCAAGCACTATACATGACACATGCATGGCAAGCACTGACGTAACATGACTCACTGTGCATCCTGGTATAAGCCTACTACATAAATCTACGGCTAGTGTGAGCTGAAACGGACACCACACTCAAGGACAAACATCGATAAGACTTGTCAGCTGACAGGTACAGTACGTGGATCTGCCAGAAGACCACACTTTTCTCTGGGACATTATCTCCGTAACCGTTCAACTTTGGACATAGGTGTTTTGGGTTATATCGGTATACCTTAACATAAGGAACACCCTCCCGAATTCTGGCACATTTCTCTTGGGACACCCTGCATATATATACAGGGTGTCCCAGGAGGAATGTGCTTTGGCCTCACTCAGACATGCGTATCTGGACTCCTCCTTTTTGGATCTAGAGGACATTAAGTGTATAAGTCTGGGGCCATCTGGAACTTTAGCAAAGTAACAGGGCTCCCTTGAATTAATACAGGCCTAAGTGCATCAGAACCTTAAGGACTCACACCGAAATGCCAATAAATCAATTTATCAAGTTATACAAAAAAAGTCTATCCCATGCAGTCCAAACCATCCATAATATTACAACACATTACACTTGCATGATGCTTGGGAAGATATAGTAAAAGCTTTGTAAATATAAAGAAGAATATTCTAAGGATGGTTTCATTTATGTACCACAGAAGTACATTTGTGTAAAATTTCTGAACTTGAAGTAATTAATTATAATAGAAGTCAGTGACTTAAAATGCATTTTGCAGGTGCAGATTAAACCTCTGAAAGTGCGTGGTTTGCATACAAGAATATGGCCTTTCTTGTAGACAAGGAAAGCTTCACACAATGAGTATGAATTTTATGTACGTATAATTTGCTTGCCATAAAACAGGCCCTTTTTTCTGGCAGTATTGTGCATTCTCATCTCCTAATTCTTTGGCATATGCAGAAGACTTCCAGGGCATTTTTCTGTTGAGAAGTATTGCACTCCTATTTCCCCTGATCTCTCCACTAGTTTACCATCTACTTCATGGTCAATGGTACCAGATGGTGTAAAAACAGCAGTAGAATAAATGCTTATTCTCAGGCAGTTGTGAAGATGTGCTATGGTCATTACAGTAAGTTTAGCTGTTTCTGGTTGTAGCAACATGGGCTAGCGTAGTACTCAGAAAACTGAGCATTTCCAAACACATTTTCTACCACTCTACGTATTCAGCATTGGTGATAATTGAAGATTGTTTCAATCACTCCCTTCAGATACAGTACAGACAAGAATTTCGTTATACTTTTTTATACAATGAATGATTCTTTAGCAGCAAAGAAATAAGGAACTGCCTTCTTTCTTCCTATCAAAGTTGTTGGTGGTGGAAAACCTAAAGAATCCTTCTCCATTTTCTCTTACAATTCATAATTTCTGAAGACGCCTCTGTCCAAAATTCTTCCATGACAACACACATCCATGAAAAGGAAATTGTAATTCACATCCATCAAAGCAAACAGAACAATGCTGAATGTTGATTTGTAATTGCAGAAGTTGATTCCACTACTGACAGGTGCCTTTAAGACAGCATGCTTCCCATCCATGGCTCCCAAACAATGCAGAAAATTCCATGATTTTTCAAAGTGTTCAGAGATAGCTAACCATCCTGTTTTTTGTTGTGAATATCTGCAGAAAAATAAATCTAGCATCTTATTGGTCTTTTTCAAGTCAAAATAAAAAAAATATTTTTGACAGACATGACATTGTTTAAAATTACAAATACATTATGTACAGGCTTTGTAAAATAAATCTGGCTTCTTTTTGGTCTTTTTCAAGTCAAAATGAAAAAAACATGTTTGACAGACATGACATTGTTTAATAATTACAAATGCATTATGTACACGCTTTGTAAAATAAATCTAGCATCTTATTGGTCTTTTTCAAGTCAAAATGAAAAATATGTTTGAGAGACATGACATTGTTTAATAATTACAAATGCATTATGTAAAAGCTTTGTATTTTTGACATGATTGTGCCTCTTTAAGGTAGCATAAAATGTTTCATAATGCAGCTGACTCATGTTATTCATACTTGTATTTAAAAAAGTATCACATAAAACAGCTTTGTGTATAGGAAAATTACTTTATTCCATAGAGCCATATCTTTGACTGAAACAGATACATTGATTAAAAGTACAATATTATTCAGAAATAGCTGGTTGTTAAAAATTTTTCGGATTGCTAGAAGTGAACACACGCCAGTGGAGGAAGACCCTGTTGCAGAAAAAAGTACAAATCAGACAGTTGATTCTCCGCCAGTGCCTGTCGCACCAATGATGATGAAAGGAAAGAAAGAGTGCAAAATGCTGCAGAAGGCATTCACTATACCAACATCATCAGCAGCGGAAGCTGCCTCTGCAGATGACGAATGCTGAAGTTTCAGTACGTTCATCTCAAACAATTTGTGAAATTAATTATCGCACAAGCGATATCATATTTGCTGCTCACCAGGGGCAATAAATTTTTGTATCCTGTCCCCTGCATTCCAGATTGTCCCTCCCTACATTTCTTTCTCTGCTGCTGCATCAAAAGACACAATTCTGAGTGATCTCTTGTGTCTTTATGTTGTGTAAGTTTGGTTTAATAAATTTCGGTTACTAAAAGTACTGTTGGTTACATAATTTGTTTCATTGTTCCAAACCATTGATTTAATGTGCGAAACATTTTACTCTGTACAAATACACAATTTCTTTCCTATATATTTCCCTTCAGTGCCTCAGCAATAGCCTGACACACTTCAGGTATAATCTCATTGTTTATTCAGAAATTTAGAAAACATATAGCAGACTGGCATAAAAGTCACCTGTGACCAAGAATCACAATGTTACTGCCTGTCTCTCTTGAACTGTAACAGCTACTCTGAATCTGGTAAACCCTTTCACAGTTTTCTGACCCATTAAATTAATCAGCAGTTTAAAATCTGCTGGTGTCATTTGGAAAGTTTTGTACTGTCCACTACCTGCATGGAATTACAAATTGGCTAACAAACTGGTACCATTGTACACAGACCTCTTTCTGTTTAACTACATTTGCCACCAGCATCTTTCTCATCACTTTCTTCTTATGGACAAGATGTGATGTACAAATGTGAAGGCTAGCTAGCTACCTATAAAGACATCTTCCTACCAGGAGCAGCAAACTGGTAGGTGTGTGTGTCCAGTTTGCCAGAATGCCAGTTGTCATGTCCGAACCTAAACCTTGGGGCGAGCAGAACCTGCATAATTATGTTACTCATTTACATTGTGGCAGTGTGCTCAAGTCTGGATGCACCCTAAGGCATAAGTGTGCACCTGCTCACTGGGATTGCGCATTTGAATTCTACTAGGGGCATGGGTTTCCATCCCTTTGGGTGTTGTGTGTTGTCAGGTAGAGATTTGCGACATTCCAATCACTTGTACAGAGGAGTCCTACATAGTGTGGAGTGTACAACTGTGTGTGCTCCTGAAACCTCTATAATGAGGAGACCTAGGGCCATTTTGGTTATCGCGCCATGTGGAAAATAACAGAAAAGAGAACAGCAGCACTGTAATGCTCATATATGGCAGTGGAAGTAATCCTTCATCAACTGTGCAGCACTGCTGGCTTTTCAGAGACAGGAAATGTTATACTTTCCATGCCACTACTCATCATTTCTACTGTCAAAAGTTATAAACATCATTCTTATAATAAAAGCCAACGAGATGCACTATTTCTCAAGATTATTTTGGTAAAGAACTCTGCTAGTGTCTGCTAGTGAGGTCAGGATGGAGTACCATCCTGACCTCACTAGCAGACAGTCCTCATAATTAGTATGACAAATACCTATTGCTGTGTATACAGTATTACGACTCCTGATGATGGACAGTAAGTCTGTCCGAAACATACAGAGTTCTTTGCCAAAATACAGTTGAGAAAGATTGCATGACATTGGCTTTTATTATAAGAATATATCACAATGCATGGTACTGTGAATGTCAAATTATAAACATGTCTCTGTACTTTCGAGTATTTAGAACAATTAATACTGCTCTTAATATAAATTTGCCAGCTTACGAAAATGACGGCAAGAGGACAACCCACTCCCCAACCGTGAACACATATTCAGTTGGTATCCTTTATGCATTTTCATGAATGCAGGTAAGTGACATGATCCAAATAACATTATAATCCTTGTGTCATCTTGGTAAATGATATATTTGATGAATTTTTGTCAATTAAATGTTCATTACACCTTTGCCAGTTGTCATAGCAATCGTCAGTGTACTGTGACTAGATTTCAGACTGTGTCTATATTACAACATCTATTAGCAGCTACCCAATTTCATTTATTATCAGCTACAGAAGGTACAAATAAAATGCATTTTTCAGTTACATAAAAAAAAGAAAAACAAGCATGAGGTAACCAACAAACAGATGTACAAAGTGAACATTTTTAACCTCAACGAACAACACAACCACAATAATATTGCAATCATGGAAAAATTTTTTTATGTAATATATTTATGAAGTAGCAGATGATAAAATATGTATCACAATTAGCGACAATATTCACACAAATTTTATGGTGCTTGCTCTTCTGAACTTTTTATACAACTCTCTTGTCTATTTTAAGCATATTGATGGATCTTGTACAGTTTGTGCCTCTTAACATAGACAAACAATGTTATCCAGCCTCCAAAAGGATATAAATTACAGCAGTAGTTTCCAAGTATGTAGCTCACACTGCCACATTAAAAAGTTAAAAGCATGTTCTGCGGCCACATAATTTGACCCACAAAACTTTTTCACATGTAAAATAAATCCTGTACAGCAGATTGTTACTAATTTACAATTTCAAGTAAACAGTAAATAAAATGTGATTTACAGCAGCTTACTAAATGATTAACATTACTGGATATTCTTCCACTGCTGACTGAACAGCCACAAAACAACATTACACAAATACACAAGCAAAGATATAGGTTTGGATTCATGGTGCAAATTACAACACCTATGAAAAAACAGTTGACAGATTTAGCGTAGTGGCTGCAGTTCCGAACTACAAACTCTGAGTAACTAGGATCCAGAAACACAGCATCAATGAACCTGTATATCACACATGATATGGCAATTTGTCCAACCCACACAATTCATCAAAGAGATAATCCCTTGGGTTAAACACACACATCCTGTCAAAATGTAGTCCCCCTCCAATAAACAATAAAACAGCTTGTCATTCTCTTTTTTATTATAACCAACAAATGCACAATTATAACAGTATGTACCACAACAGTCTCTCTGGGTAATCTACATTTCTACATGTTTGACACTTTCCTGTCACCAACAGAAAGTTTACAACCAATGCCTCGCTAAGTTACATACATAACTTAGCAAGGCATTGGTTGTGAACTTTTGATGTCATCAAAATATCGAAACATGGAGGAGTATAGATTACACAAAGAGACTCTTGTGATATATACTGATATAATTGTGCATTTGTTGGTTATAATAAAAAAACAATAAAAGTTACACAGTAGATATATTAAAATAATGTTTCTCCACTTATTTCTATTAAAGCAGAGCATTTTCAAATATTAGTCTATTAAGGAATGGTTAAATTTTTAGTCCCCTGTAAAATTGTGTATTAATGGGTTACAAAAAAAAGATGCTGTTACATGAGTGATATATTAAAACTTCGATCCCAATAAGAAAGCTGTAACTGGAGCGTGCTGACACATGATTTGTTTATTCCAGTAACAAACCAAATAAAGCCACAAACAAAAAATACATAAATGAAATATTACATGATGAGAAACTTTGTGATGTATAAAGGTCATGTAATACTGTTAAGTTAACAAAATCTAGGAGGCTGTGATGAGCTGGGCAAGACAATAATGAATGGCACAAGGAAATTGTACTGAATTCTGAGTGGAAATATTTCACACTATATCTCCTAGTAAGTACAAGAAGAAAGACATAAGGAGATAATCTGTTAACATTCAGGAAGCAGGTTGTGAAAAGGGGTGGGTAAAGGGACTGAGTCAGAATCATTTATCATCAGTACTGAACCTCTTAGATGTCACTACCAGACAGTTGCTACGTTATGAATCATGTCTCCTAGACCTGAAGACACAATGGTGATATAACAGTGCAATACAAGCTAAAGCCAACAGCAAATATGGACAGCAACGCCCACAGTCTTTCAGGTGCAAAATACAGAACTGTAACTGTAATTCTGTCTGCTATACCACAATGCTGAAAATACCTGACAAGGGTGGCAATATATTCTGATTATTTGCTATACTGAACAGACATGACAACTAACACATTTTAACCTATATTGTTTTTAAAACTTCAGCCAGTATCTCCTTCAATATTTTTGAGATGTAAAAACTTCACAAAACATGAAAAGAACAATACAACATATAAGAGAATATACAGCCTGACACCGTGATGGCTGTGCTCAATGTAAGTTTGAAAATTTTTCCCAGATAACAGCAAATATTACACAGAAAATATTCCACATGACACTTAAAAATCATGCAATATTAAGAATTTAAAAGGGTTCTAGAAGTAAGAAAACATCATGTTTTTCACTCAGCATAGTACAAGCCCTGATCTTTAGTCCTAACCTACAATTTTTCTTCACATTCTTCAGCATCGGAATTATTTTTCACTGGAAATAACTGTTACTACATTTGTGTCTATTTATGAAGTGTACATAAGAAGTAAAATTTTCTGCTCCTTCAGAATTTAAAACATTTTGTGAACAAATTTTTAGAAAAAAGCTGTCTTACAGACTGAAATTAAGCTTGTATAAAGCTGAATAAAAAATGGTGTAACTTTCATCCTGGAATCTTCTTGCACACTGTAGTTGTCTTGGGATTAATAATAGCACCACCCAAGACAGCCCAATCATATGCAATGCTGCAGCACACAGCAATTACTTTTAATCTGGAACAGGCACAAAGCAACCATCTACTAGGGAAGAGTACCATGAGAGTTAGTTGACATCTTGGGTTTCTGCATGTCAGGGAACATTTGATCAGTATCGGGTTGCTCTTGTACCCAACTACCAAGGTGAAAGTTAAAAAGAAAAGTTGTTCCTGTCTACACCCTGAGGCACAGTTCACTCACCCTTACCCTCAACACCAGACAGAGCCAAATGGTTAGCCTCTCACTATTAGCTACATCACCCCAGGGAAGGAATCATTGGTAACCATTCAATAGGACACTGGGTGGGCCCCAGAGCCAGTTTGCATGTTTTTTCAAAGAACAGAATAATCTCTAGCCTCTGTTGAGATTCGAGCCTCAGATGGTCCAGCACACAGCCTAGTCACTATACCAACTACACAGTCCTGCCAACATAACATACCATAAATCAATACCACTGCTTGATGACTTCACCATGCTAAATAAAAAAACTAA
>Ga0268261_10002004_pt1 | contig 14439 bp, 6 predicted proteins | sample TergutNc150P1_FD_190353 | JGI IMG/M metagenome (GOLD analysis project Ga0268261, IMG submission 190353) | Nasutitermes corniger P1 segment gut microbial community from laboratory colony in Florida, USA - Nc150 P1 (SPAdes) (version 2) | ecosystem: Host-associated > Arthropoda: Insects > Digestive... | reverse complement strand
ACCGGGTAGGAGGGTGTGGTGGACGTTTGTGTTAACGTCATAAGAACTGTGGGTCAGCTGCATAACACAAGTCTCTATTATGTTGGTACTGCCTCTTGCTGTTGGGCTGACAGCCTGGATAGCCGGAGTGCACCATTCTGTTCTGATGTTGAACAGTTGCATTCTCTTTCAGAACGCTTGTTTACGGTAACATGTAACTGTGTTTATTCTTAGCAGTAGTCTAGGTCATGTATTTTCTTCGTGTACCAAATACAAGTTAGAGCGAAAATTTCATTGTGCTGTTTCATGCAAATAGCTCTACTAGACTTCAAAATAAACGCAACTTAAATGATGATGGAAATGATTGTTCTAATCAGCCCAAGCGACATGACAGTTATGAAGAATAAGGCTACGTGTTTCGGCTAAAACAGAATTGCTATCTGTCTTCCTTTCTTTCTTTCTTTCATTCTTTCTTTCTTTTTTTTTCTTTCTTTCTTTCTTTCTTTTTCTTTCTTTCTTTCTATTGTGACCACTTTTACGTACACATTGTATGTTTAGAGATACTATTGCTCATTGATACACCACAGTCAGTAGAAATCCTTTAGACAAGGTGTCAGCACGTCGCAAAGATCTCTTCTTAACAACGTGTATCACTCTCAAGAGACAGACCTCCATGGCTCCATAGGATTCAAACCCGTAATCCCAACTTCTGAGCGGCCGCAGTCTTACACTTTAGAACGACGGGCGACCGCAAGAGATTGATTAATCGTGTTGAGGGCTAATTACAAGGATAAAAGGGGGATATATTTTAAAAATTTCTTTAAGTTTTCAGATCTCAAACGTGTTGAGATAACGAATGCCTGAAATGTAGTTTGAATTTTATGAAATTCTAAGTATTTATAAATAATAAAGTACTTCGTATGCAAAATTAGATTTATAGTTTAAGGAAACGATGCATGTATATTTAGCAGTCCAATCATCCAGTGTCGTTGAAGTGCAAAGATATCTTTCTTTCTTAGTGTGGTACTTAATTTGAAACTTTTTGGGATCGTATCCACCACCTCGGTTTGAATAAAACATTCTGTCTTCAGTACATTTATCTTAAAGTTTTAAGATTACGTCACAAACGCCAAACCCTAACCTGGTGTGCTATAGGTATAATCGTCTTTAATTCACATTAACAATTTAAGGAGATGGTCATGTTAGGGGATTTGGTGAAAAGGGCATAGACAGAAAAATATTTGTACATGAGAGAGATCGAAAGTAATAGAGAACTGGTAAAAAAATGTTCAACTTCATAATTTGTTACTTTTATTAACTGGATTCATATGTGTTTGTGTGTGTTTGTGCATGTGTATGAATATGAGTTTTATATGCACAGTGCGATATATGGCCACGGGCGTTTCCTTTGTTTGTGGAGTACGTTTAATGCATATAGAGAGCAAAATTCAAGGCTGAGATGAAGTTATACATAAGAGTAGTTCCACATTCTGTGGAACTGTCAGGCAGTTCCTTCAGTCAAGTAAGGATTACTATTTAACCTTTAAGAGCCGTGCGTCCTATATATAGGACGGGCGTACCGCTACCCTCCAGATGTTGCATTTTATATATTTTTTCAACAAATATATGTACTGACTATTTTAAACATGCTGTATACTCTCGGTTTTCCTCTTCGAAATGCCGTATATTTCATAATGATACTTTTTGGTTCCTGTATTATTCATATTTTACATAAGGGTGTGCTAAAATTTAAATGTAAAACTTCGGTGCAAAAAGGTTAACAATTGCATTATAAATAAGGACCATAGTTCAGGGTGGATAAGGACAAGCATTACTCCCCTGTGATCCGTATGGCTTCTTGTATTGTGCATTGCTTTTACAACCCAATAATTTCACTTTATATTTACCCAATATAAATTTGCTAATTGTTCACAACACTTATTCCAAAAATAGCACAAATGTAATTGCACATCTGTAACGTAATTAGCAACTAATCTTGTCTTTTTTAACCACGTCCCTAATGACGGCCAATTTAGGCCAAATCGTGAAATATCATATATTTGTGAAACTACTGTCTTCTTATTGTGTGCATTTGTTGGAACAATTATCGTTAAATACGTTACTGTACGGAACACGGATAGTTTTAAATTTACAAGTGACTTTTGCTGCCAGCCCGTGGTATGTGATGGCTTACAGTTCCTAACGTAATATACTGTAATTCAACTTAGAATTTAAGCTTGTTTTGAGATGTAATGTGTTGGTCTGTATTAAAATGCACGAACGGGATTGAACGTGAATGTGATCTTGTTGCCCTTTGGATAAGCAGCAGTGGGCATCATAAAACATCGAATGTATCGATTTAGCGTCCTTCTGCAGTGATTGGATGTAGGACCAACATCATATAATATTTTATGTTTACACAGTTTTATCTTAGCATGACACATGCCCAATAGAATCATTAATTTGATCCGAGCGCAGAATGCTGAGTTACATTACAACACGTACACACAACGACAGTTGAAATACTCGCAGCCGTATCTGTATCTGTACGTTTTATAGCGTATCCTAAGTATTCTCAGTAACTATCATTTCTCCCGTTTGCTGGATGCAAGATATATTTCCCTTAAAGTGTGATAATGACCACTTCCCTAACTCTAGAGCTTATATCTAGGAAAAGTTGAATGGTACCTCGCAACCACTCCTCTCCTCCGTGCCCCTTGTCACAAATATTATGGTCACTCGGCTTACTGGCAATTCTACTTGGGGTCTAGGTTTTGTCATCGTGCTGGTTGATGTACCATTAGTGGTGTAGGCTTGTAATCGGAATTTGTCCTTTAGAAGTACTGTATATTCTCGATATAACGTGTTCAAACAAATTTTCCCTACACGTATTATCATGTTTAAATTCTACGAGTGTGTGATGCGATCTTTATTGTTTAAATACATGGATTATGTACTGGTTATTTGAACTGCTAGTTGGAAAAATTCTAAATCAATTTGCCTAATTGTTTCTGATTTGTACCTTGGAACAGAAATTTTGAGCTTATGTTTGCTAGCCATGTTGAAGTCATTAAATAAATTAATCACTTAATCCATGAAAAACTTTGCATTAATAAAGCATGATTATTTTGTACATGTTTTATGTGTAGGTAATTAGTGTCCGCTGTTTTTTGGAAATCAAGTTACTGAAAGTCTTTAAGTTCCAGTAAGCAGGACTTTCTTTTTTAGTTGTTGATAGTTGTTTTGCTTGCATGTTTCACGGCTGCTTGTTGTAATTATATCGCTTTTCGTATTTTTATGTTTGGTGATTCATTAGTTCAGTACTGTTTCGCCCCTAACATTGTTGAGTGTTTGTGATATGCTGTTAATCTATATTTTCACCTCTTGTTACCAGTTGATATAACTTTGTTATTGTCATTGTGCACGTATATGTTGTCTACATTACAGTATGAGTAAATTTTGTTGTTTGTAGACACATGTTATGTTGAAAATCCAACTGCACATGTATGTACATGAATCGATTGTACTGGAAAGTAAATTTCACTGCAGCAGATCTACACTGTGCTTGATTTTTATGACGATTTTCAGGTTATTTTTCAACATTTATAAAACCGAATGGATTATGATGCCTTTTGATGTTTTCGGCAGGCGGCCTGGTATTTATGTAGAATTTAAATATATATTAAACAAACTAAGATGGTTGAAAATATATTTCCTTTCGGAAACCAGGCATATTTACCGATTTCTGTTCTCATATTTATCAGAAAATTTAGTATTTCTCTACTTTTCAGTTACAGTTCATTCAGAATTTGGTACGGTTTTACAGTTGATAAGACCTACAGTCTTGAACTAGTGTCATTTCTTTAAACAGATACATCTCAAACATTTTCGCTGGTACACCAGGCGTCACATATGTCGCGTATACATGTTGCCTGCAAACTACGTGTGGCATTTGGAGAAGAATTACGATTAAATAGAGTATTTTATCTCCTGTATATCCCAATGAAATATATTTTTATGGAATACAAGAAGAGAGCTTCAGTAAGGATATAGACAGTTGTAGTTTTGTTTTGATATTCCGCTAGCAACTATATGTGACTGAAATATTGTACTGTTAGCCTGTGTGTTTGTGTGTGTGTGTGTGTGTAATGTGCTTTATAACATGCACTACCAGATGCAATACTGTAAAAAACAGAAGACAGAAAGACCACAGGCGTCGCTGTGTGTTAAGATATGGTGTTCTGTTGTCTTCGTCATTGCACCTGTTTCGTTTCTTTATTCTTGTTTTTACTTGAAGCAGAAACATGAAGAAAGACAGCGATTCTTGCATTATCTGCAACAGACAAATACTGATATGGTGTTCTGTTGCCTTCGTCATTGCACCTGTTTCGTTTCTTTATTCTTGTTTTTCACTTGAAGCAGAAACATGAAGAAAGACAGCGATTCTTGCATTATCTGCAACATACAAATACTGTTTTAGCGACAGACACATTTATATATATATATATGTAATAAATCAAGAGACTTGTGGAAATTAAATTAAATATATACAATCCTGAGTTTTCACTGACGTTCTGGAATGTGTGTCGTAATATGTGAACCGCAAGAATTATTAACATTGTGTCTGGTGTGGGGACTCTTTGTAATTATGGATATTCTCTAAGCAATGGTTGTACTTGATATTATTGGCATTCGTTTTCATTTTCTTATGCATGGATTGTAAAAGAATAAAGACTTTTAAATACTACAAAATCTGCTGTTTGTTGAATTAATCTAATGTCGGTGTTTTTTTAAGAGTTTCATATCCATTTAATTTGTTTTATAATGTCGAAATATACACATAAAAAATTATCTAAGCGCACAAGGAAAGCTGCCTTGATCGTGCTGTCGTATCCAACGTGTGTTTGTGTGTGGTGTCCCCACGTAATTGCAATTTGAATGTCGTTAAACTTGGTATTTGTATTCAATCAACCTGGATATTGAATGTGGTTAGCAACGTTTGGTTCCTGATCGAGCCAATTCTACGTCAAGATTAGGTTGATGAATTTGTTACGTTGAATTTTAATTCTTTTAGATCATGGGTTATGTTGGACAGAGCCATATGCACCACTTTAAATAGAAACTTACACTTCACAATATTTCAAGCGTTTATCGAAACCCACTGAGTAGATTATGGAAACGAAATTCGTGACTTTCTTCGGCAGTATTAAACTCAAAATACTGGCTGTGGCACTGATGGATAAAATAAACATGACTGTTCTTCATTTGAGGGTTTGGTAATTTCAAAATGTGATTAGGTATTTATTCTTGTATGCAGTTTAAGAGAAAGAAACGACTGTTAAACAAACATCTACGGACGTCATGCTATTAGGGGTTTGTATTTCCGTTTTGTGTTTCGGAATTCCCGAGATTGATTCAGAAATCCGCAAGTGGCCGGTTGACGTATTTCGCTGTTTGTGAATTCTTTGCACGCTAATGTTGTTGTAGTAACCTAATGCAGACCGCTTTTTTTCCACTCACAATTTCCGAATTCGTCTTTTATTCTCCCAATCAATTGTGCAAATGAGAACGTCTTGGGTATGAATACCGTTAGGCGCAAGATATTTTTCTCTTTTCCGTACCTCTCTTTCCGTGCCATGGGGCTCACACAGCTTCCCCTACAGTGGACACAGTGGTTTTATCCGGGAGAATGGCGGAAAGCTTGTGGCCTTGACCACCTAACCCCATCAGCCACAGGCTGTCAGTACTTCGACTGTCCATCTTCGCCTGTATCCCTTGTTACAACAAGATCTTTGACATAGATTATTATTATTATTATTATTATTATTATTATTATTATTATTATTATTATTACACCACATTCAGTTAACGCTGTGGCAATGCATATTTCTGAAATGAGCTGTAAACTGGCAAGTTTTATAAAAGTTACAACATACTGTTCGTTAAATTGTCTCAGACAAAACGTCCTTTGCTTAAAAGTATCAAATATGTAAAACTATATGGCGTCTATGTGAAAGATGTGCATGATGTACATAATTCGTACAACAAACGTTTCAACCTCTTTACCCATCTCAGCTGAAAGGAAATGCAGTATGGGCTAAGGAGCTGCCAGTCACTTGATTTTATTCTTAAAGTGTATATATTTTTAATTGTTGGCATTTTCCTAAATTTTAGTTATGTTTTTCGTTATACACAATAATGAGAACAGTGTGCAGTCGAGTAAAACTATATTTTATTAATACAGTTTATAACGCAGTATGTTTAATCTAACTGCACACTATCGCCAGGTTATAAGTAATTAAAAGGGAAAATACAGCACGTATAATAAAATAACATTGCTGGGTAAAATGAAGACAGAACTCACTTAACTCTATAAGAGTAATATTTAAATAGTACGGCGCCTTTTATCTGACAATTTCGCGGTTGATATGTGTCGAAATGAAACTTCAAATACTTTTAGACGTAATGTAGTCATTAAGAAATGCCCATCAACTTATGTCTCTACTTGTCATGAAGTGTAGTTCTGGCGTAAAAGTCTTTGTTTATTATTAAGCTGAATCTCGTTACTATGAGATTTTCTTTAATCTTTAATGTAACTTTTGGTGTTCTATGGATGGTATACTGGATATTTCCAATTTTACTGGAACGAGGTTTGTCCTGCTAAATACACGAGCGTTAATGTTTTAAGGGTATTAGCTTTACCTACAAAATTTTTACTAGCACTTTCACCGTTTTATGGTCTGCTGATTCGAATCGGATTTCCATATGGAAACGTTGGCCTTCTTGCGTGTTCCTAACATGTTTTGTATAATCTGTAAAATTTTGGTAAAATGGAAGGTTACGCCGAAGCACAGATGGTTGAAACACTGCGCTACAAGCCTCAAGGTCGCAGGTTTGATTGCTGCTGTGGTCATTGAATTGACTTATTCATTCCAGGCGCAATTTCGCCCTGCAAATGACTCAGCCTGTAAGAGGAATAGGAGCCAAGAATATATCTTTGGACATGAAGGCAGTCGGTGTTCTTGGCTGACAACCTTACTACCTTCATTTGCCGATTATCTAGAAATCCTGGGAGACCCAGACTCATCTACCCCCAGGTGCTCGTCCAAGTCTGTACAGGGATTGCTTTACCTGATTTTCGAATTGAAGATGTTATTGATCTTATATATATATATATGTATATGGGTGTGGTGAAGAAAATAGGCCATATGAAGATTATAGAAGTGATTTCTTCTATAAAGAGGTTTTCAATATCAACCAATTATGTGAACGTTGAGGTAGAGTTTAATTCATCATCCTGAATCATATTTACGGAAGAAGAATCCAGATTGAATTGAGTGAATGAAAGAAATTCCGTTTATACTATTTATCAACTTTGAACACGATATTTAATTTGGAAATTGCACCAGCTGAACTCGTGGGTTTAGATGTTTTGTTGCTTGTGACTGTTTAATTAATGAAGTTAAACATATTTATGAATAAGCAGCAAAATTAGCAAGCGTCGTTGTTGGGTGAAATCAGGAACCTACACAATAGACATTTAAACCCGAGTGGGAAAGTGAAGATACAAACAGGTTCAGCAACCACAGAAGAATGTCTGAAGAAAACTTTAATATGTTGCTAACAAATTATAATATTTCATAAGAAAACAGAATACAGAATTAAGAAATGTCTTCCTGTGTGTTTGAATTTAGAGATCACTCATAGTTGTGTGGTTGCTGGTAATTTTTTTTTGAAAGATTAAACAAATTTGTTCTCTGGATTTTTGCATTTTCCCGATAACTTCATTAACTTATGATTGGCCGTACTCACATAATGAACCTCACGATTAAAAGGCACTCTCTGCCCATAATTCAAATACTCCCTTACCTTATCTTCTGTTACTTCTTTTTTCAGAATTTGATATATTCGCTTTGGTGGCTCAAGTCCACAGCTCCCAGAAAATATTCATTTCTTTTTTTTAATATATTTTTTCCAGTTTTCTAAATTCTGTGCATTAAGAATTGTTTGGTAACCATGAGATTAATTTTCATTTGCTGTATTCAGCACCACATTTTTGACAGGTTGATCTGCAATGATGAACGGTGTAAATGATCTGTTTGCAAAATACTATAGACTTCAGTATATCAATAAAAACAGTTTTACATGTATAAATTATTGTGGGTTTTATTTGCGGTATTTATTATTAATGTTAATTACATAATTATAAAAAATAATAAATAATAAACTGTATACAAATATTGTATAATGTTTTGAGGTTCTAGTGAATATGGAGGAATGAATAATGTTAATGGGAGATTGTGAAACTCGTTTGGATATTCCAAACTGAAATGGCGTCTTTGATTGGAAACATGATCACATTCGGTGCCCTGAATTAGTGGTTATGAATTTTTTTACTGTCGGAAGAACTAAGGTATTATGTTTATTAGCCACTGTGGATAAGGTACAAATGTCCGTACGTTGATTTTGCAATAAACGGAGGATAGAATTACGCAGTGATTTTTTTAGTGCTCATTCAGATGTGGTAAATTTACAGTGATAATGATTTGAAAAGATACTGTGTTTACAGTACAAAATTACATGTACTTATTTTAAAGGAAACTAACTTCTGATCATAAAACAGAGTTTTATTTTAAAGCAGTTGTTAGGTACGTAACCCCTACATGCACAATAATAATTTATTTTGCAAGCACACATATACACATAATGCGCAAGTCCTTCTATTGAAAAAAAAATTTGTTTATTTGTTTACACTTGTTGTCTCTGAGGGTTGTGAAATACGAACCCCACGCAGGAATGAAAATTCTTGTTTAAACAAACAAACAAAAAGCAGAACATAAACCCTAAATGTCGTCTGTATTTGCAACACCTTCTTTTGATTTTACTAGCTCGGCATAATTCCTAATAAGAGGTGTTTTTATTTTCAATGTTTACCTTTTCTGTGGTGAGTTAGGGAAATTTATTCTCCTGCAAATTTTCTGTAGTACATTTTCACTAGCCTTTTTTCTTAGTGCTCAGACTTCATGTATCAAAAGCACACTCGATATTTCGTTATATATGTTACGAATGGTGTGTTTTTGTTGTTACATTTAAAAAGCATAGGAATTTGTTTTCAGACAGAAGTTAAAAAGGAACCCTAACAGCAAGCAGAAGCGCTCCTTTTTTACTGCTGTGAAACATACAGTGACATGACTGTTGAAGTTTTTATTTTCAGTGGTTTGTCGGAATTGAACCAAAGTTTGTCTCGGCCATTATTTTTCATCCTTCGTCTTGTGAACTGACTTTTATACTTTACACTTCTATCATTTCATCCAAACTGATCATCCAAAGCGAAAAATATAAAAGCAACTTCCATTCGGAAAGACCATATAACAGTGAAAGTGAAAGTGAAAATGCTGTACGTAAAGGTGAAAACCTTGTACAAGGCAGTCTCATTTGTTTAACAAAATAAATCATATAACAAATATTATTTCTAATTCGATATATGTTCCATCAAGCATCAATATTTATATTACAGTTTGGATACCGTCTGAAGTACTAATATTCGTTGTAATGAACAACGAAGCCACTTAAGCAAACACTACTCTACATTAACTGCGAGTAATATGGTCTTACGGATCATAATCTTCCACGCACAACTTAATGAATACGTTGTGTCTGAAAGTAGGTAAATATTCGTTTCAACACATTTTAACCTCGAAATTACCAAAGAGACACAAGGCTAAATTAAAACACCCCCTTAGATATATTACTGCCCTTTTATATAAGAAGTTGATTTCACTGTTTATTTTTCTTTGTAATGTTATTTTTTATACGAGGGTTGGACAAATAGGAATTATAATTTGTAAATAGAACAAATCTTTAATTTACTCTCCGAATGTGAAATTGTTACTTTTCAACATAATCTCCCTGGTTTACGATACACTTGCGCCAGCGGTCTGGAAGCTTGCGGATGCCGCTCAGGACGAAGTATTTTGGTTGCCAGTGTATCCACTCCTGAACATTGTGTATCACCTCCCGATTATTGCGAAATCTTTTTCCGTCCAGATGGTCCTTTAGGGGGCCGAACAGGTGATAGTCTGAGGGAGCAAAGTCCGGACTATATGGAGGATGTGGTAGAGCGTTCCAGTTCAGTTTCTGGATGGTGTGCGTAGTGCGAACAGCCACGTGTGGACGGGCGTTATCCTGGAGAAATGACATTGATATTTGTGCTCTTTTCCTCTTGTTCCTGATGTTCGTTTCAAGTATTGAAGGTGTTGTATGATTATTGCTTTCATACTACCATCACTGATGTTCAGCATTCCAGAAAACTCGCGGACAGTTATTCGCCTGTTCTCCCGGTTGAGTGCATCGACGCGGTCGCAGTTCTCGCCTGTTATGGAACTCCTCGGCCGGCGCTTATGAGGTTCATTCTCCACCGTTTCCCTTCCTTTTTTAAAGGCACTGCTCCACTTATATACACTAACATTTGACAGTGTCTTCTCACCATACTGCCTCTTCAATCTTGAACAGATTTCCGACGGTTTACAACCTTCTTTCGTCAGGAATTTGATTATAATGCGCTTTTCCACGTTAACGTGTATCTTCGCTTCGCTCATCTTCTTCACAACTGACAAAACTGCGCAGTAGCAAACACCAGGTAGGTGAATTACTTTGGAACAGGGCTTCCACCTTCCACATATTACTTCTTTCAACGGAACTCGCTGCATTTTTGAATTACGAGCAAATTAAAATTTATATTTGCCCGCACCTCGTACATGTTGTCTATTACACGTAATTTTTAATTACTTAGATTAGTAGGATGGCATGGAATTAGCCGAAATTTCTTGCCTTATAAATCGTTGTTCATAAACGGTGCGTTCCAAAAGTTTTGGACTGAGTTTTTTAAAAATCGAAGAACCAAGGAAAAAAAGTATAAGTTTTCTTTTTAAAGATAAGTTTATTGGGGTATATACTTAATTTTGCGCCGTCGTGCAGCTTCTGAAAAACTGCCAAAATGTCCTGTTTTGAACCTTCTCTAATTCATCCGTTACGGTTTCTTGGATTTCAACAACATCCGCAAAATGGAGTGCTTTTAACTGAATTTTCAACTTGGGGAACAGAAATAGTCTGGCGGAGATAAATCCGGAGAGTACGGGGGTTGATAAAGGATTATAACTTTTTGGGGGTCAAATTTAGCAAACACTTGCAGCTTTTTGAACGGACGCATTATCATGCAACAAGAAAAAATCTCGAGAACAGAACCCAGCTGGACCAACCCGTTGAATGCATTTCAGGAGGCGATCCATTACTCCTTTACAGAAATCTGCTTTTACTGTTTTGCCCTATGGTACGATTTCTTTTTGCACTATGTCTTGAGAGTCGAAGAAATTGTAAATCTATTCTTGATGTGGGAACTTTAGAATTCCTTCGGCCGAGGAAATGTCTCACTAACTCATTCAGAAATATGTCGCTTTCTTTCGGGTCAAAGACGAAACATCAGGTCTCCTCTCCCGTGATAATGTTATTAAAAATTTGTCTGCATCTGCCTTCGCGATAGTGTCTTGGCAAGATGTGACTCGATTTTCTCTTTGCTCAGGTGTCAAGGAGTGTGGAACAAAATGTGCACATAACTTTCTCCTTCCCTAATTCTCTTTCAGAATCAGAAGATTTACAGTCTTGAGGATGTTAAAAATTTAACTATTATTCTTAATGCAATTCGACGGTAATTTTTGAACAAATCAGCAAAAGTCACAAGGTTTACGTCAGTTCGAGTCGATTTTGGACAGTCAGATCTCTCGTCATCTACCAGCTCCTTTCCGTCTCGAAATCGAGGATGCCATCTAAAAATGTTTGAACACTTCAGAGCCTCATTCCCTTAAGCCGTTTGCTCCAATTCTAGTGTTTCATTCGCAGATAGACCGGCTTTGAAACAAATTATATGGCAACTATCTTTTCATTTCCGCCATCCATGACGTATAAAGGGAACTCACTTTACAAAATAAGTTATGACTCTTACACTGTCGAAGATAAACATACGAAAATCGGTGTGTGAACAGTTGTTTGTTGATAGTACTTAGTGGGTTGGCCAATAGTTCGCTCCAATTTCTGTCATAAAAAAATCAGTCTCACAACTTATGGTCCGCCCTGAGTAAATGAAATAATTCTTTTAGACCGAATGGTATTGTCCTTATTGGACTTTTAAAAGGTAATAGTTCTTCATTTGTTTTAATAAATTATGTGATGCTGCTGCCATGTTTACATGCAACGTTCAAGCCTGAACGAAAACTGCAGACATTCTTCCGTAGTCTGTGAGAGAAATCACGTATCTAAATCTCCAACCTCCCACTCCAACAGCAACTTTTGAAACGCAGGATTCTCAGTAAAACAGCAGATCAACATATTCGTTTGTGTTCTCGAATTCTTTGAACATAATTTATGTCCACTCGACATTTGGTGCACTGAGAATTCCATAGTACGTAAATCTTCAAACAGGTCGTGATTTACAGCATATAAAATCTGTGGATTAATTCTGCCAATGCCGTGTATTTGACAAAATCATTCTAATACAGAAAGACTCTATTGTGAAACTGGAATATCAGCTGGCGTTGTTATATAAAATCTTAAAAACCTGGTGCGACTTACGATGAGTCGTCTTAGTGAAGCTAGAGCTACATAGGCTTAAAGATGGAATGCTTTATTAGCAACCGAGGGACCCTGGAAACTTCAATATAATTAATTTTCCAACTGGCTTTTCGTAGGCTACACGCCTTTTTTAGACAAAATTTTATGGTCATATTTGCAGAAGCCCCCCGATGGTATCTCCACCTTGTCGTGGTGGAGGGGCTTGTGAGTTCCAGTAACCCTGAGAGCTAGGCCGGCGGTAGCACTGCTACCAGCAGGGTCTCCCACGCCGGACAGGTCAAGAGGGTAGGAACCAGACGAAGAGAGATACATACCTAGAAGAAGGGAACTTCGATAAAAATTCTTCTGATGCCGGAAGCAGCGTCATCAGTAACGACTTGAAGCGCAGAGCAAATGATGCTTGAGACGGTTCAAGATCGTATAGCAACAGGCGTGACCAGAGTGGTTTGAACGGCTGCTGTACTGTGATGTTGAAAGCAAATGCAAATACTACCACATTATTACTTTTCCTGGATAGTCTCTTTCCAAAAACAGAAATACACATGCGAGATGCTTCCTCTGGAGACAAAACAATCCGAAGGTAAACTACTCCCCTATTCGGATCTCCGGGTGGGAGTGTTTCTAGGGGAAATATCCAGCAGCGGGTCCCACTTTTACAGGAAGGATTACAAAGGAAAGAAGAATGAAGAGCACAGCTACAAGATTGAAACGTGGAATGTCAAAACTTTGAATCGAGGAGGCAAATTGGAAAATCTGAAAAAAAGAAATGCAGAAGAACGCGGCGTCTATTCTAGGTGTCAGTGAAGTGCGATGGAAAGGACAAGGTGAAATAAGATGTGGTGATTATACAGTGTATTATTCCGGGGGTGAACGTGCTGAAAAAGATGTAGCAATAGTGGTGCATAAAAGTGTAGTGAGAAGTGTTGTTAAGAAGATTGTTTATAATGACAGAATCATCGCTATTAAACTACAGGCAGAGCCGATAAATATTTTGATGATTCAAGTGTACATGCCAACATCGGAGCATGAAGATGATGAAGTTGAAGAGTTGTATGGCGTAACTGAGGAAATCCTTGAAGAAGATGGAAAGGGTAACACAAACACCATTGTAATGGGGGAATGGATTAGTGTTGTTGGAGATGAACCATATAGGAACACTGTTGAACCACATGGCCTAGGAAGAAAGAATCACAGAGGTCAAATGCTTATTAACTTCTGTGAAAGAAACGGACTGATTGTCACCAACAGATGGTTCAGGAAGCCTAAGAAAAGAATGTACACATGGAAGGCACCAGGAGATCGGAGTCGACATCAGTTGGACTACATACTCGTGAAACATCGATTTAGAGACAGTGTGAAAGATGTGCAGACACTGCCTGGGGCAGATATCGACTCGGACCACAACTTACTAGTTGCCAAGATCTGTACCAGATTGAAGAAAATCATAAGGTTCCAAAAGAGAAGACCACAATGGGATTTGGAGAAATTGTATATTCAAAAACAAACAGTGCAGGATACTCTAGAAGGGAAACTCGGTGCAATTGAATGTGACAGTGGGAATGCTGAAGTGCAGTGGAACAATACAAAGGAATGTGTCTTAGATACTCTCAGTGATCTGGTTGGGAAAGTCGAGAAGAGAGCAAGAAAACCATGGATTACACAGGAAATGGTCAGTAAAATGGACGAAAGAAGGAAATGGAAGAATGTCAACACTGAAGAAGGCAGGAAGAACTACCGGAAGCTAAGAAACAAATTGAAAAGAGCCACAGACAATGCCAAAAAGGAATATCTTAAGAACATATGTAACGAAATTATGGAATTTCAAAGAACAGGGCG
>Ga0268261_10002003_pt1 | contig 14449 bp, 8 predicted proteins | sample TergutNc150P1_FD_190353 | JGI IMG/M metagenome (GOLD analysis project Ga0268261, IMG submission 190353) | Nasutitermes corniger P1 segment gut microbial community from laboratory colony in Florida, USA - Nc150 P1 (SPAdes) (version 2) | ecosystem: Host-associated > Arthropoda: Insects > Digestive... | reverse complement strand
ATAGTTCTATATATCTTGATCTTTAAGTTTTTGGATAGCAACCTGGAAGACAAAAGATTCTGCACCGAATGATAGCAAGCATTCCCTAACTTCAATCTGCTCTTAATTTCTTCCTGAATAGAATTTCAATCTGTTAACATCATTCCCAGATATTTGAACTCTTCCACCCTTTCAATGGAACTATTATCAATCTTCACACTGTGACCCCGTCCTGCATTCTGATCCCGAGACGTAACCATGTATTTAGTTTTATCAGCATTTACTTCTAGTCCAATCTCCTTAGTAGCAACTATGACATCACATAACTGATAGATAATACAACTGGGAAAAAATCGTATCACCATCACTCAGTTACTGCATGCTTGCATTTTGTAGGGATGGCGCTTTAAGCTGGCATGGAGGATTATGGACAAGCTAACACAATCGTACATCAATTTTCCTCACGATGCCACCCACCTATCCAGTACTGCCAACCTAAAACCATCAGTTTATTCTAGACCATCCTGTACATTCTTTTCCTTAAGAATTCACAGACTTAACTGCAGATAAAACTTCTAATTTATTTCATGTGCAGGATCACTTTTACACAGTTTCAAAATAAATACAATTTAGTTTAAAGCTGTCTGTGAGATTCAAAAATTTTCAGTACCTCAGCAGCACTGCGACAAGGCTCTTTCAACCCCACCACCATCTCCGCCCACAGTCTAGTTGTAATCTGTTCATTCTGCCAGCCACCTGCATTATCATGTGAGACGTTGAACCAAACCTGACCTGTTCCATTGAGATAATGTTTGCATATCTTTCCATTGTAGGGTGCACAGTAGCCAGGTGGAGGCAGCTGTCCTTGCTCACCTGCACACACACCACAGCACAGATAGAGACAGTATTCTACAACAAAATTATCTGACTCAAAAACTTTGGGATATAACAGCTCATACGTTAGAACAAATACTTCAAGATTACAATGGCACATGCAATCTATCAAGCTTGTACAACTCACCAATAAAATAAAAGTCACATTGTGAACAGGATCGCTTAATATGATATGCTAACCGAATTTAATTTCTACACACTCGACAATTTTGAAAAATCATCTTCTGTGCTATGAATTATTAAATACAGTCTATAACCTGTCAACGTATTCAGGTGAGTTGGAATAGCATACGCAAGCAGAGAAGATACCAAACATATGACACCCAAACACACTGAAGTCTTCCAGATGTCATTATTATATAAACAGATTTATTAGTTCAGTCAAGTATACATAATGTTGCAATATAATACATACAGTGCTGTGCCTGCTAACGCCAGACTATTTGCAGTGCACAGCCCATTCAACCAAAATAATTAGGAAAAAATATCACTAATTTGCTGGTAGTTACAATCATTTTAACACTTCCTCTTCTGCTCTTTACTGTTTCATGTGGTGCTTCCACTTATATGCGACCTTACATAAAACATGACTAATTGCCTCACATCTGTAGTTTTGGAGCACATCACAAGTTCTTAAAAGCTACCACTTCATGGCCAGAAATTTCTCCCTCCACCTTTCTGCTTTCCAGCAGTTCAGGAGTATGTGACAGGCACTCTCCTCAGCCAGCATAAGAGAGAGGTTGCCCTCTCAAACCCACCTCTCAACCCACTTAATTTCCAAACCTCCTTCCAAAATCATGCTAACAAACTCCTCCCATTAAATGTAATAATAATTGTTGCATCTTTCATGCATAAGTTAAACTTAACACAAGCATGTCACACAACGTTTTAGCAGAATTTTGCATTCTTTAGAGGTAAAATATTAAACAGAATAGTATCATATGGTTTTACTAACATTAACTCTTGAGACAGAAGTCCCTCCATGTTCTATAATATTGTACCTTTATTGTCAAAATAATCAAGTAGCCCTGTATGTAATTTATATTGTGATCACACATTATTACACAATAGTAAAATCGGTCCAAAAAAGGAAGCATTTTAGCCTTTATTAACTGTACATTGTACTATTGTCCTGTGCACTGTACTACTACTACTACTACTACTACTACTACTACTAGTACTACTACTACTATGACACATGGTTGCAGTCCAGCTGGCTGAGTAATTTTTTTCAGCAGCAGCAGCAGCAGCAGTGGTAAAAGTAGTACCCTCCTGCCCCCAAATTAAAACATAATCAGTTCTGTAATACCAATGCACCAATCCCAGATGACAAAATGTTACCTGTGCGTTACAATCTTATCACCAGTCCTGAAATACCAGTCCACTTAAAAATTTCCTATCCCAGAATTACAAGGATTAAAAATGTTTAAAGTGAAACATATTTACAAACCCTCCAATGTTCACAGTATTTTCCTCAGTTGCCCTGCTGTTACAGGCCTCACCTGTCTGAGCCACGATATACTTTGTTACTGCTGTGCCCCACAAAAGACACCACAGCATCAGAGCCATGTCTGGTCACAAACACGTTCATGGATTCTGGGCTCATCGCAAACTTAAGTGACGACCCTCTGCCGCAACCAATGTTGCCAACACAATGTAGTCCCAGAACATCATACCCAACACCTGAAATAACAAAATTGAAAGTTTTGTTAATTTACATCCAATAATTCTGAAAATAGACTGTTCCAAGTGCACAAAGCTTTCAACACAACCAAAATGTAAAGAAAATATTGCCACTCTGACAAACAAAATACGTTGCATTTTAACCCTGTAATGCACATTTCTATCCCCACATAGGAAGTAGGGAAACATGGATTTTCATCCATATAAATTCCACAGTTATGAGAATATAGGGTCAGAAACAGTGATACACATTAAGATTTTAGAGATGAACTCTGACTCACAAAGAGCAAGCAACATATTTTTCATTTTTCACAAATGACGGATGGGTTAATCACTCACTACCTTTATCCACAGTTATCCACTGTTCAAATATTTCCCCCTTTTTTTATGAAACCATAACAGTCAATCCCCGCATCCTATGCTGGGCCTGTTCAAATATATCATATTTCACATTATTTAGCCATATATGTGCAATTTTCACAGCTGAACAATGAAATAAGGGCACAGAGCAAAACATTCGATCACACATGTCCAGGAATCAGTCATAACACTTAGAAATTAAGAGCTGAACTTACATCAGTCATATCCAGCTACATATTAATGTACCAGTTCCTATGCAAATTCCATCTCATACCAGATATCCTCATAGATGTTCATTTCTAACACACAGCATACCAATAATTCATCCACCAACATACTTAATGTGTAATAAAATGGTACAAGGTGTTTCATCAACGGTATCACAATGGAACTTGTGACACTGTTACAGCTAGGCCATGTTCCATGGGGCACATCCCACTGTTTTCAGCACACCAAACAATTTTATGAGAAAACAATATACAACATTCAAAAAAGTTAACTCACAAATTTTTAGTCAAATTTCAAATGCTAATAGTTCAGTTTGAATTTGTGAGGGTGTCCTAAGCACACATTGTGTTGTTTAGAAAAGCAGTAACTAAGTTAGCTCAAGCCTAGGAATTAAGATCTGCCTTCAAGATGCCAAGTTACTCTAAAGTTCTTACTGTCTTACTTAGTCCCTCCTGGCAAATACTTTATGCTATACAGTCTGTAATAAACACAGCATTGAAAAATAAACCACGGACATATTTTGATGGAATACACACTTCAGTTAAAATTAACCTTTATGAGTCAATGTACTGATGTTTTTTCTTCTAGAACAACTGTAATCTGTAAATTACACAAAAACAAACTTGCCATTGCATTTCTTATGAACAATATTCACCACAGAATAAAGGAACACACATAAAAGCTTTCAGATTGTACATATAATGACCTCAGTACACCTGAACCTGTTTCTGAAATGCAAGCTTTCTTGGATTGCTCTCGCTCACCAAATATTGTAAAGAAACATGAATTCTTTGTCACAGAAACTCGAGTCATGGTTGCCAGCATACACAAAAGAACACAACACATATGGAGTCCCCCACAGTTACAATTTGAAGTTTCTCATTAATGATGGAAACTTAAGTCACAGTTGCCAACACAGATAACAAAACATACTGTATACTAGTATGGCTATATCAGTTACTGTCAATGTACACATAGGTAACCCACCATATCTAGACCAAACATTCTCAAGTATTCACCTAGCAGAACACATTAATTTTTATATATTATGATAGCTGTTTGTTTTCAGATGAATACTGTACTTAATAAAAAGTCCAACTTATCCACCTCTGAATCCTAAATTTTATTTAAAAATGATCTTTGAAACCAATTTGAACAACTATTAATGAATTACTTGACTGGGAATACAGTTGCATGTTCTTACTGAGGAAAGTGAAGAGACCTTACATGTCGGTGCAGAGCATGGTGGTTGGGCAGTTACAACCCTGTATAAATTTCGAACTTTATGACTAATGCTCCTAAAATCACTCGTAAAAAAAATTTCCACAGACCGCCCCCCCTCCACTGAGATGATATAATAGAGGCTTACATTCTACATACCACGCAACACTGTTCACAGGACACAGTTTGAAACCATAATGTGGAAAATATAATTCAAGGGGAATGTGTTTGCATCACGGTGTACATACTGATGACAAACTGAGAACATCACAACAGGCACAATTTTTAATGCTGCAATAATGATAGTACTTTGCATAACAATAGCAACTAGCTGCGTTAGCAAAGTTAGCACGATATGAGTTAGGGTTAGCACCGTTTTGCATTTATTATAAATGTAAAGGCGTTACCACTCAAACGTGACCACAGTGCCTTAGTTTCCTCCAGCATTCTAAAGATTTAAGGTAACACTACTTTCATCGTCACTGTTTGGAAGTTAGGTACAAAAATTGCTCCAAACGCCCACAAACTCCCAGCCGGATACCTTCTACATTAATGAAAAACAAACATAACCGTTGAACGCAAAATTATGCTTTCACGAAGTAATAAGGCTTACACAGTATGTGCAACTCACAAATTCACCTAACAAAACTACAAGCATGCACATTTAAGATGTATCAAAGAAACAAACTCATATCTATTCTTCGTTCTGTAACCACTTTCGGTACCCTGAATGACGGAAACTTGATGCACACCAAAAAAAATTACACTTACACAATCCTCGTTATTTTCCTTCATATTTCATAATCGACCTATTGGAACACAACACACAATACTACATTCAGCTCGTTTCGTAATTCACATCACCGAATATAAAAACATGAAGCGCTGTCACATATACAATATCCTCATCCGTACACACTCACGCTGTGGGTACACATCTGCTGACGGCACATTCGTTCACACAGACGAAACCACAGGTCTTCTACAGAACTAATAATACCACGGACAATAGATCACTACGGTCAACCTATTACCCCTAATCCATGCTAACCACACACACAGAGAAATCGACCGCATGCATAATCGTACCAGCTAGCTCATCCGTGACGAAGTTGTGAATACGGTCGTGGAGTTATGGGGGTGTGGTCACTCGCATAATTAACTTAAGCAATAATAGTGCTGAGCGGTTCATTCCGTGGCTAGTTAACCTTCCCTGGGGAAAAGCCGTCAGTACCCAACACAGCTCACGCCCAATGAATAAGAAGCCTGATGGGCCAATGGACGGTCTGGACGTTTTGGAAAAAGAAAAATATCTTGCTCCTGCAAGGAATCAACCACAATTTCTCGATCATAGAACCCTTAACCTACCCCTACGCTACCACGGCTCCACCCCATGCTCTAAAACATCAACCCAAGCTCGGAAGGGAGGGCATGTTCACACTGTGGGCGGTGTTCCGTTATTTCTATGGTGCACGCGATATTTGTAATCTAAATTAATGTTGATGCACTGATAAGATAGAACCAGTTAAAACGTATGCATCATTCTCGCAATAAGTTAACAGTTATAACAGAAACGCGCTCTATAAAGAGGAAAACTTTTTGGATGTCATCGTCATTTCCAGTATAGTGCGTTTTGAAACCTGTTACGCGCATTAAGAATAGAAATCTTGCATCCTGTCAGACAAAGGCCATTCCTTCCGCCAGGCCCGTAGCAAGGGGGATGTAAGTGCGTGCAATGCACCCACTACGAATGTGGATGCACCTGCTAGGAATCTGCAAAGTATCAAAGGCGAACATGCTCATCAGTCCGCTAAAGAGTATGATATAACCTGCCACAAAAACGTGTTTTCTCTGTTGAACCATCGTAGTTGGGAACAACTCATTTTCAAAGGTGTATGTATATACAAGATATTTGTCCAGTGTTATAGAGTACAATAATGTTTTGAATTTGTGGTGCTAAAAAGACATTTTTTGCGCTTATGAGTACATGATATACAATCAGTTCATGTATAGTGGAGCATTAGGTACGCGTATAAACGTATGTACGCACGTATATGCAGCCGCACTGCGGGCTACTGCAACCATTGTGTTCATGGTCTGACTATAGGCCTGTTTTTGTTCATATGTTAATCATTTGTTTAGTCCTGTTATGTCATTCTGTCAGCGTTTTCCTTTCAGATTTGTCTATGTTGTATAACAAATTCTGTTATTTGTGAAATTTGGAGTTGCTGTAATGTCTCAATTTCAGCTACTGTCTGCGATTATATTACGCAGTATTGAAAAATTTATAAGTGTTAAATCTGTTATGTATTGCAATTTGTAACTATTTTGTGTCTATTTTTTGTTTAGTTATTTTGCTTGTATTTTACTGTTACTTTGTACTAGCTGTTAAATGACTGATTTGGCTTTATAGAGCCAAGTTCTCACTCTTTTACTGTTCCTATATCCATGGATTATTCCTGCATAAGGATTTCTTGGAACTACGATAAATCAAAGGATAAGGATTTCTTGTAACTACGATAAATCAAATCAAATGTAAAAATAGTAAATTGGTTCCAAATACAAAACGTTTTATATAAATCAAACCGTCATGCCACCAGTAAGGTTTAGGCGCACAAAATATGAATGTACGAGAGGCAGGCAAGCTCAAAGTGAGCGATTCTGAAATTGGAAAAGAGAAGAAAGGTTGACAACAGGGTAATGATACGCCATGAACGAGACTTTGTAATATACCTTTTCGGGTCATATAATGAAGAATTTTGACAGAACTACACATTCCACAACTAATAGAAAGCATACAGCGTCATAACATTTATTTGATTGAACACACTAACATAGTGAGATCTGACAGAATATCTGTGAAATATTTTAAAGTACCAACGAATAGTAAGAAGCAATTTGCGAAGTACTGTGCTGTTACAGGCATAGATGGTCTGACTGAGTGGTTCCCAAAGTGATCTCCGCGGATCCCAACAGATTCGCCACCATTTCCCGGGGGATCTGTAGGTACATATCCGTAACGGCTACTTTGAAATTTAATTATTTAAGTAATTAAAGGAATAATGTTTTGTTAAAAATAATCGTGGAAATTCTTTAATTGGTGATATGTTTATTTCGTATGACCGTTAGAATATCTAATTAACAAACTTCCTGTGCCAACGAAGCAAGCGACAGTCGTTTTATTTAAGGTCAAATCATGCAATGCATTGTTACGTATGCTATTCGTATGTATTAGTAAGTGTCGCTAACTAAAATCAGTTCCGAGATAGGAATTTTTAATTGTGGATACCTATCATGCGGCCGCCTGTATTTACGTGAGCTAGGAGGTGAGGATCCGTGATTATTTTTCGAAGCCTAATCCGGTTCGCGAGCAAGTCTGTGAAACACTTGGATAATTGGTGCGCATAATCACGAACTGGACACTGTAATATGCCTCGTACTTGCTGCCCACGCGTTTTTAGATGTGTTGCTGTATGTCCCTAACGTTGCCCCTTCATCTCATTTTATATGTCAATGTTGCAGTATCGTAAATTTTCCTTCCCGCCAAATCAGTCGCTTTGTTTTTTTTTTTTTATTTCAGGATTTCGGTTTTAAAATAGTGAATAGGTAAGCGGGGTCTTTTCCTATTATATCGTTAATCAAGACACGTATAAACACAAATTAAAATTAAGTTTCGAATACGTCACACCTCTTTACCTGCGGTGGAGGGCGTCATTGTGACGTGAGAGTGGCGTAGAAGGCAGGTGTGCGAAGGTGGCGGTTGGAGTACCGGTGAGGTTTCGTATTTCAGCACTTGAGTGGAAGGGTATGTGTGTTTTCAGATTGTGAAATTTTGGTATTGCTAAGGAAAATTTCTTTTTGTATGTGTAATCGCCGCAGCGTTATAGCGTTGACGAAGTAAGTCCAGCGCTTTTAATACCAATGAAAGTGAAAATAATGCTTGTTACGTCCATCCAATTATTGTTTTGCACTAGGAATAACAGTTCTGTTATTACAAATTACACAGCGTGTATTTAGTAACAAGCAATTTTTATAAAGCATGCTGTTGATGGGAAATAAGTTCGCAAATTATGTAGGGAAAGTTGAAATTGTGCTCGAACTAAACGTGGTTGCACCATGATGTTACCCACGAGGCGATTAACATGCTGTTACGTAACGACGTGTGGAATGAACTATTTACGTTAATGGTAAAATTAGTTATGTTGAAAGTGTATTTAATTGTGTGTAGAAATTAACAAAGTGTATGAATTTTGTGTACACAGCTTGTGCAGCACTTGGATAATTCAGAAGCCTGACTTTTTGGATTGTAGATTCGACCAACATGTCCCATGCGGTTCAGTCTCTCATTTCCGTATTTTTCTCTGATTAGATTTTAATTTCTGTAAGCCTGTCGTTTCGTTACTACGTATTATGATTACTGTACCGTGACATTTTCCACATCTTGCGAGTGGGATTCATGGAATAAAATAATACAATCGGCACATTCCTCCCGCAAAGGTAGCGCAAGCTATTAGACAACGTGATGTATTCACACATCTTACGCAATTTTTAAAACTCCACTCCCTTCGTGGAAACGTGCAGATACATACATTCATTTGTGCCAGAATTGCCAGCTTTTTTTTTAATTTTTTTTTTTAAATTCAACCATGTAAGCTTTTAAACAAGTGTAACAGTCACTAGTAAACGAAGGGGGACAGGTATGGGCTCATGTAGCAAGAAATTTGTTTCCTGTTTTGCACTTTTTTTTGTGAGTACATTCATTGTTTAGTGGTTAAAGACACATGGTTTGTGTGTGCAGTAGAATGGAATAAAGTCGAATTTATTTTATATTATAGATCCTTTATGGGACTAAGTAAAGAATGTGGAACAAGTATGATACAAATACAAGATTTGCTTCAAATGAAGACAAATTCATAATGAGTATCTGTATTGCATTGTTACAATATTCATCGCATGTAGAAAACGAAAGTATGTTAAATACATGTGTATAGTGGGAAGATACTGAATAACTTTATTCCTGTATAATAAACTCCTTTCAGATACTTGCCACAGTTCTTGGCTCATGTAGGTCATATTTGTGCATTCAGCATATGTGGTTTGTGTCTGAATTAGTTTGAAATTTTTCCATATTTTTACCATAAATAATTCCTTACAAGAGACTTTCATTTTAGTGCATGCCGTTATTCTAATTTATTTTGGTTGTAAATATCATCTTGGTGTTGTTTTTAATGGTTTGACCATCCTCACTGTGTAATATACAGAACATATTTGTAGTGGTTATATATTCATTGTGTGTTTTCAAATTTATGTTATAGTCAGGTTGTAGACCAAGAAATATAGTTTTTTCTACTTATTCAGTAGTTTTAGAATTATGACCTCTATGGAAATCGATATGAGTGTTGTTTATTTTATTTTAAACCCATGTTGTTACGCAGCATGTGTGGTAATGAAGCTATGGAATAATATATTTATCCCTTTGTGGAAATATTGAAGGAAGATTGTAACCTATATAATATTAGGGCACAACAGGTTGAAGGTTAGGGGTAATGATTGATGTTCTCTGAGTTTGGCCCTTGAACTGCCAGTAAAGCACACATTTACAACATGGGGACATAGGATACTTAACTCTTGGATGGTTAGTGGTACAAGTATTGATGGCTGCCCAGATAGTAGTTGTCCCTCATTATTGGATATTTGAATGTTTCAGTTTTCAGAATGCCTGTGCCAGAGTTGCAGAAGCCTGCTCCCCAGTTCACAGCTTCTGCTGTTGTAGATGGGCAGTTCAAGGAAATCTCCCTTAGTGACTACAAAGGAAAATATGTTGTGCTTTTCTTCTATCCCCTAGATTTGTAAGTTGTGGCTTTTTCACCCTGTGATCTTGATATATATATATATATATATATATATATATATATGGTACATTACATTACGTCGTGTTACATGAAGTGATATTGGTTTGATCCCGTCTGAGTAATTTCTGTTCTGATGAACAGAAGAGTAAATAGTTAGGAAAAATATGCATAACATGACTATATGAGGCATATTTTGCTCCTTTAAAAACCTTAGCAGCAGCATTGTAATTGATGCACAGTTCCAGTTATGCACAAGGAAAACCCAAACTGCTTAGCATAGCTCAGTTTTTTAAGTTCTTATGTATAAAACTCCATACAAGCCTGTCCATTGTTGTATTTATATGCCTACAGATATAAAGAGAGATTTTAATGGGCAGGCTGCAGGGATGTAAATTTGCCTAAAAATTTACATTTTGCACACACCTCCTGATCAGATTGTGTTCAAAAGATATTTAGTAGAGATGTAAAAAATGTTTATTGAAGTTATTTTCAAGAATGGTGATGACCTGTAGGTTTCACTGCAGTCTTTGTAATATTTTTATGTGTGTTGTCTTGGAAGTTATAAGCATCAGATTAAGTCAGAAGAACAAAGCTGATGTACCCTATTTGTGTTTCAGTTGTGTTTATTGAAATGTCAGCCAGGTAACCTTTGGTATTAGTTGATCTTGTCAGTGTGTTTATCATTATTGCAGTACATTTGTCTGCCCTACCGAGATCATTGCATTTTCTGACCGTGCAGCTGAGTTTAAAAATATTGGCTGTGAAGTACTAGCAGCTTCCTGTGATAGCCGCTTTTCTCACCTTGCTTGGGTGAACTCTCCACGCAAGAAGGGCGGGCTGGGCGAGATGAACATCCCTCTTATTGCGGATAAGGCTGGAAAGTTGGCCAGACAATATGGCGTGTACGACGAGGAGACTGGTATTCCATTCCGTGGGCTGTTTATTATTGATGGGAAGCAGAATTTGAGACAGATTACAGTGAATGATCTTCCTGTTGGACGATCTGTGGATGAGACTCTTCGTCTTGTCCAAGCATTCCAATTCACAGATGTTAATGGAGAGGGTAAGCAGATTTCATAATTACTACCATGACTGCGGTGTTATAAGGTCATTTTATTATTATTGTGAACACTGTTCAATTTCGTGATGTTCAGTAGCTTTAATAGTTTGTTGCTTGTCACGATTTGCCTTTGAACTTGTGTTCATGCATTATTGTTGCTGGTCAGTACAGTACCAAGATATTCAAATTCTTCACTGCGTCAAATTTACTCTATCACATAGTGATGTATGTGGTACCTCTTTGCCTGCTCCCGAACTCCTGTCATTGTGTTTTTTCCTGATATTTCATAATTACATTTGTAAATTCAGTAATTGCAGGAATCTGTCGAGTTATACCCAGTCTCCTTTCTGTTTGACTTGCATTTTTGAACATGCTGGGAGAGTAACACAAGCTGGAGACAAGTTTTTTCCCCAAAATTTTATAATTACATTTGTAAATTCAGTATTTCCAGAAATCTGTCTAGTTGTACCCAAGTTTCTTTTCTGTGGGACTTACATTTTGTAACATGCTGGGAGAGGAACACAAGGTGGGGACAGTTTCATAATTTTGGAAGAATTTCCATCTTGTGCACAGAATGATGAAGCCGATTGTCATGAATTTCATCTGTGTTCTGTAAAGCACTGGTCACACAAGTGACAAGATTCAAGTGTTCTGGGATGTGACACCATGTTGATTGGTGAATAATCAACATTGCAGAGGCGTTTGCTTGCATTCCAAGAAAAATAATGTTTTGGACTGCATAGACCCTGAAGATGGTGGCAGCAAGCTCCTCTGAAATATCACTAACCTTACCAGTCAGCACGGCATCATATACCACATCTTAATCAACATTGCTCTCAGAACCTTGTTTATTGCACTACATTTTCCATTATGTTAACTGATACAGAAGTAAATAAGTTAACAATAAATGGAGGAAGATCTGTATTTTTTTATATTATGCTGTGTGGTCTGGCAGATATGTACTGACATTTATTTGGTGCAGCCCCTGTCATTATGGTGGAAGAATTGTACTCTATTAAAGACGGAGGCAGCAAGTACATACCTTTGGGTGACATCTCATTGTTACCATTATGAGAGCTTCCAGTTTGGTAGATCCTTCGTAATTGGTACCAAACCTCTCCTATCTCATGTCGCAGTGCAGTATGCATAACACATGGCTGTTGTCTCAGCAGTGACAGGTGTAACACCTATTTATTTGGGCTTTGTAATTTTCAGTGTGCCCAGCGAACTGGCGACCTGGTAGTAAAACAATGAAGCCTGATCCGTCTGCCAGCCTTGAATACTTCAGCCACATCGAATAAGTGTTTTCTGTTGGATTGGAAACTAATAAGTTACTTAGTTACTTGCTAAAAATGTGTGATCAGGAGTCCTAGTTTTATGTGAAATTCCATTACTTACATACATAGCTTTGAAGCAGTTTAGTTTGAGAAGTGTTACATAATACTGCTACACTTGAAACCCTTATACTCACTTCTTAGATGTATGATGTTGAATTTTTGGAGGGGCTTTCAGTAACAAAACAGCAGTCTTTCAAATTTGAAAACATCTGTGCTGTGTATTTAGTTGCATAAAATGATAAAAATAGCTTTTTGATTGTGTCACGTTCCTAATTTTGTGACATAGTTCATATTCTCTCTTATAGATCTACATGACTTTTTTCTGCAAGTATATGTTCTAATTTAAAATTTAAGTAACGGAAATTTCTTGTGCACAGAATGATGAAGCCGATTGTCATGAATTTCTTCCGTGTTCTGTAAAGCACTGGTCACACAAGTGACAAGATTCAAGTGTCCTGGGATGGGACACCATGTTGATTGGTGAATAATCATCATTGCAGAGGAGTTTGCTTGCATTCCAAGAAAAATGTTTTGGACTGCATAGACCCTGAAGATGGTGGCAGCAAGCTCCTCTGAAATATCACTAACCTTACCAGTCAGCACGGCATCATATACCACATCTTAATCAACATTGCTCTCAGAACCTCGTTTATTGCACTACATTTTCCATTATATTAACTGATACAGAAGTAAATAAGTTACAAGAAATGGAGGAAGATCTGTATTTTTTGATATTATGCTGTGTGGTCTGGCATATATGTACTGACATTTATTTGCTGCAGCCCCTGTCATTATGGTGGAAGAATTGTACTCAAAGATGGAGGCAGCAAGTACATACCTTTGGGTGACATCTCATAGTTACCATTATGAGAGCTTCCAGTTTGGTGGATCCTTCGTAATTGGTACCAAACCTCTCGTATCTCATGTCGCAGTGCAGTATGCATAACACATGGCTGTTGTCTCACCAGTGACAGGTGTAACACCTATTTATTTGGGCTTTGTAATTTTCAGTGTGCCCAGCAAACTGGCGACCTGGTAGTAAAACAATGAAGCCTGATCCGTCTGCCAGCCTTGAATACTTCAGCCACATAGAATAAGTGTTTTCTGTTGGATTGGAAACTGTAATAAGTTACTTAGTTACTTGCTAAAAATTTGTGATCAAGAGTCCTAGTTTTATGTGAAATTCCATTACATACATACATAGCTTTGAAGCAGTTTAGTTTGAGAAGTGTTACATAATACTGCTACACTTGAAACCCTTATACTAACTTCTTAGATGTATGATGTTGAATTTTTGGAGGGGCTTTCAGTAACAAAATAGCAGTCTTTCAAATTTGAAAACATCTGTGCTGTGTATTTAGTTACATAAAATGATAAAAATAGCTTTTTGATTGTGTCACATTCCTAATTTTGTGACATAGTTCATATTCTCTCTTATAGATCTACATGACTTTTTTCTGCAAGTATATGTTCTAATTTAAAATTTAAGTAATGGAAATTTCTTGTGCACAGAATGATGAAGCCGATTGTCATGAATTTCTTCCGTGTTCTGTAAAGCACTGGTCACACAAGTGACAAGATTCAAGTGTTCTGTGATGTGACACCATGTTGATTGGTGAATAATCAGCATTGCAGAGGAGTTTGCTTGCATTCTAAGAAAAATGTTTTGGACTGCATAGACCCTGAAGATAGTGGCAGCAAGCTCCTTTGAAATATCACTAACCTTACCAGTCAGCACGGCATCATATACCACATCTTAATCAACATTGCTCTCAGAACCTCGTTTATTGCACTACATTTTCCATTATATTAACTGATACAGAAGTAAATAAGTT
>Ga0268261_10002002_pt1 | contig 14452 bp, 6 predicted proteins | sample TergutNc150P1_FD_190353 | JGI IMG/M metagenome (GOLD analysis project Ga0268261, IMG submission 190353) | Nasutitermes corniger P1 segment gut microbial community from laboratory colony in Florida, USA - Nc150 P1 (SPAdes) (version 2) | ecosystem: Host-associated > Arthropoda: Insects > Digestive... | reverse complement strand
AAAACTCTAAATTGCCACGAAACGACGCTCACTCTTGGACTCATCGGCTTACTATACGATTCACTACTGGTCAACGTTCGTGCCTATATAAGAAGGAAATTTACTAAGTGACATATTGAAAGTTTGATTGAATTACGATGATAAGTTGCATCGCACTACTTCTGGTTATGCAAGGTAAGTCGCACTGACTGCTACTAAATTTTATTAATATCGAGTGAAGCAAAGTTTGGTAACCAAATCTTGTAGTTTAATTTCGGACGTTTTATTGAAATAACTAAAAGGCGAGTCAATTATTCGGTCATACAGTTTTGATTAATTCATTTGTAACACTTGTAATTGTAAACTATTGTGAAAATTCCTTTTATTAATTTTAATGCAATTATTTATTGAGAAATACAATATTAGTTACAAATTCTACGTCATTCTACTGAGTTACCCCAGTTCCCAAAGGTTTAATTATATGTAATGAAGTCTTGTACTTCTGGTGGCAGACTACCAAACCACGTTATTACCGCTCGGACAATTGAAGAACTTTTAGAAGAAGAAGAAATTGACTTAACAGATATAAACACTCTGATATACCCTGCAGCCAAAGTTATGACACAAACATTGATTGAGCCCGGTAAAAAAAAAACAAAAATAGAAGAAATCTAAAGTTCTGGAAAATAAGAATGGAGAAACAGATTAGCAACTGGAGAAAAGAGTTATCAATATTAGCTGAAATTGGAACAGTCTCTGATAACGGAAAGCTTAATAGGAAAAAGAGGAAGATTTTTCAAAAATATAGATTGACAAACGCTAAAGAAGTTGGACAGTTGACAGAAACATTGAAGCAGAAAGTGAAAACAAAAGCCCAAAGAATTAGGAGGTATGAAAAAAGGGAAACCCAGTTTAGTCAGAATAAGATGTCTAAAGAAGACACTAAAAATTTTTGCAGAAACCTAGTCATGAAGAGTATAGAGGCCAGTGAACCTTCCTCTATGGCAGAAGCAGAGACGTACTGGAAGTCACTTTGGGCAGAAGAAGCACAGCATAATGAAAGAGCAGAATGGATAAGAAGGGAATAGAAAAGGAAAATTAGTCTTATGGATTGGAGGCCTACACAGATTTCGGAAATTGCTTAATATTTGTTAAAAGCTCACAATTAGAAATCTTTTGGAAGTGATCAAATACAAAATTACTGGCTTAAGGCTTTCCCAGCTACTCACAGGCATATTACAAAGAACTTCAATGCGATAATAGAGAAACCGGAGAAGGCACCTGACTGGCTGACTACAGGAGTATCTTATATGATACCAAAATAAGGAGACAGCAAGGAAGTCAGAAACTACCGACCCATTACATGCTTAACGACCATGTACAAAACCCTAACAGGAATAACAGCCAAAAGAAACTCCATGCATTAGGAAGAACAGAGTTTACTACCAACAGAGCAAAAATGATGTCACCTTGGAAGTAAAGGCTGCAAAGTTCAATTAATTATATCAAAAGCAAAATATGAGGATTGTAGGAGAAGGAACAAGAATTTAAGTATAGCTTGGATTGATTACCTGAAAGCATTTGATAGCTTTCCACATAGCTGGGTGGAAAAGTCAATAGAATTGGTAAGAGTGAACAGTAAAATTTTTAGATTTTGTAAACTATCTATGGAGAAATGGAACACAAGGCCTTCTTTAAAAAACAAAGCAGGAAATAATGCAGTCACACGCCATTCAGATACGAAGAGGAATTCTTCAAAGGGACTCTCTCTCGCCATTACTCTTTTGCATAGCACTCACCCCATTAACAAACGAGCTGAACAGAGCTGATTGTGGGTATCAATTACATGGAACTAAGAGGAAAATAATTCACTTATTGTATATGGATGACTTGTAATTGTTAGGTAGAAATGAGAATGATTTGAAGAATGAAATAAAAATTGTACAAAAATTTATAAAGATACAAATATTAATTTTGGTTTAGGAAAATGTGCAAGAATATGTTTAAAAAGAGGTAGTGCCCAAAGAAAATGCATATAGGAAAAACATTTGAGAACGACATTTAATAACTGGACTCAAGGAAAGCATATAAGTATTTAGACATAGAAGAAAATTTTTACATTCAGCATAAGAACGAGAAAGAAAAGCTGAAGAAAGAATACTTGAGGAGATTCAGATTAGTTTTGGGTACAGAATTAAGTGCACAGAATAAAATTCAAGCAATTGGATCATTGGCAGTGCCAGTACTTAGATACAGTTTTGGGAATGTTAACTTACACCAAGAAGAACTGCAAAAACTAGACCGGAAAACGAGGAATCTACTAACAATTCATGGACACCATCACTCAAAGACAGATGTAGATCGCTTGTACGTTCCCAGAAAACAGGGAGGAAGGGAATAGATGCAGTTAGAAGCAGCCCATGAAGGAGAAATTACAAAACTGCATGGACAATTACCATGTAGCTTAGATGAAGAGCTGGTGGATATTGATCAGTCATATCGCTGGCTAAAGTATGGCGACATTGAGGGAGAAACAGAAATTACAATAGTGGCAGATCAAGATCAAGCAATTAGTACAAACTATTTTAAGAATAAAATTTTGAAGAAAGAAATTGAGATTAAATGCCGGTTATGTAAACAACATGAAGAAACTGTTGACCACTTAACCACGGGTTTCCCCATTTTGGCGAAAAACGAATATTTAATGAGACACGATAATGTTTGTACACATTTGCATTACTCAATATGCAAAGACTTAGGCATTGAAAGCGCAGACAAATGGTAAACACACATGCCCAAACCAGTGTATGAAGAGTGAGATGTCACAGAGTTGTGGAATCAAGCAGTACACACAGACAGAGAAGTAACAGCAAATAGGCCAGATATAATAAGTGAAAACAAAAAAAAGGGAAAACATGCACACTGATAGATGTGGCAATACCCGCAGACAGAAATGTTGTGCAAAAGGGAGCGGAAAAGAAGTTAAAATACAAGAGTTTATATATAGAGATTCAACGAATGTGGAACCTGAAATGTACGATTATACCAGTAATAACTGGAGCCATTGGAATAGTAACGAGAAGCTTAAGGAAAAATTTGGAAGCTGTATCAGGAAAACATTCGATAGATTCACTACAAAAGAAAGCTATACTTGGAACATCACACATAATACGGAAAGTACTGCAGTGTGAAGCTTGAAGCCTGAGCGGTGTGTATCATTGTTGGTTCAAGAGAATTACCAGAAAGAATAGGCCTGTGACCAGGAAATAATAATAATAATAATAATAATAATAATAATAATGATAATTAAATCACGAAGCAACCCCGACTGTACGCTGAAACTCTGGGTTAATTTGTATTTTATTCGCAAACACAGAAATGATCAACATACAAGCTGACTTTTATATAACTGTCGCTATAAAACCAAATTCCCTAGCTATGGCCGATGCGGTTATTGGCCAACTACTCGCTATGGGGTCCGCATTCGAACCCATTCTTCTTCAGGTAGGTTTGTGGTAGACGTAGTGGTACTGTGACATATTTTATTTCGAGAATTTTGATTTCCCTGTCAGTATCTTTTCACAAATTTTCCTTACACATTCATGAATCTAAGTTGGATGTTCTGAAATTTAACGATTTTTACATTAGATTAAAAACCCCATAAGAAAACACAGCAACTACAATTTTCAAATAAAACTTCACAATTCTGAACGAAATTTTTACATGTCACAAGTCCAAGACGTATTCACGTCTCATTCATTAAAACAATATAATTCGAAATAATTTTTTATGTATTAACTCACACATTTTTCTTCTCCAACGTTCTTTCAACAAATTTCTATTCACTAAAAACACTCAATTAATGTAACTGATATAAAATTAATCCTCACCTTGCTGTTGTGCCTCAGGGGTTATGATGAAAATGCAACTGTGTGGAAACTGCTGATAAATATCAGCTATAAATTCTGCTAGTCTCAACACTTTCTGTAATCCACCGCTCACAGCTCCACTATACAATAACAACACAATAATAATATAAATCTGCATTTGGAACATCAGTCGATCGAAATGTTATGCCAACGACTGTACCCGTTTCTTTTGTTACACCTCAAAATTTTGGTGTTTCTTGAAATTAAGTTGAAAATTTAGTGATAATGTGACTTGATGGTACGGAGCAGTTATACGCAATGCAGATATTCTGATACTCTGTCGACCTTCTATATTTCGGTCGAATGTGTGGCAGACATGTTGATGCCAGCGCCTGTCGTGTCACAATCTGTGCATAATTTTCCCTTATTATAATTTATTACGCCCATTTGGTGTTGCTTGTGTGATACATTTGTACGTTCAGCCATATTTTGTTAACCGAGTTCATTAACGTTGATAAAGTATTCACACAAACTATATTGTAATAACTAGATGACAGCAGATAAGCCGCAGCCTGCCACAACAGACATAAGTCGATTAAGGTCCACTCACTGAACAAGCGCACGTAGGAATGCCGTAGCTAACAAAAGGAACAACGAACTCACAAAGCATACTATAATAACGCCCACCGTTCGGTGCCACTTCCAAACTGCGCACGAAACACCATACAGTAGCACTCTCCCTCCCCTTCCTTGGGCAGAGATAGCGTAGTCGGTATAGCGTGTCACTATAGACTGGACTGGCCGGGGATTGAATTCAGGTGGGGGCGAAATTTTCCGCACCCGTCCAGACCAGCACTGGGACCCTCCCAGCCTCTTGTACAACGCGTACCGGGACTTTCTCGGGTGTAAATCGGCTTGGGCGTGCCATTGACAACACACACTGCCATCACGCGCCGAGGTTAAAGATTAAAGCTATAACTCAAATCCCTGTCTGGGTTCTTGTGGCCTGTTCTAGGGTGAACTTTACCTTTATCTTTACTTCCCCTTCCATAACGAAGAACGTTTTACAGAAGTACACATTCGGGTTCGCGATAGTATAACAAGCTGTCTACTGCCTAGACAATAAACATCCTGGGATCACCCAGCCTCCTGTACCATTGGTACCTATTTATTCCTTGAGGTAAAATAGTGCGGATGTAGAGTTAATCACCTATCCTCATCTAACACCTACATTAAAGTAAGAGTGAAGCTATAACTCCCTCCTCCTATGGCATTCATAACAGGTTATAGTATGATCTTTACTTGTTGTAATTTTACGCAGGACGACTGAAGGTCTTGCATTTCCAGACCACTGATTAATATCAGGCTACCTCAGGAAACCCGGAAGTGAAAGCAATACGTCAGCAAAAAGAAGGAAAAGAGGAACAGAAACGTTTTGAGCTGTGAAGGAAAAGTAGATAGAAGAACGTCACTTCCATTGAAATAATTAGTTTTAAATTCCTTATTCTGTTAGAAATGTCCCTGATATTGTGATGGGACAGGAAGGAAAAGAATTGTGTTGTTGGACTGTTTGTTGTACTTGAATACATTTTCGTACTTTAGCAAATATTCCGGATTGACAGAATGTTTAAGTTTGATGAACAATTTAAAGTAATGTAATTCAGTCGCCGTTAATTAATGAATTTATGACAGGGCGTGACACAGGGATGGGGTATAAGAGGAATGCATACTTGTTTTTCATGTGGTATAAAATGAAGGAAGAGAATTCACGAATATCCTAGGCTGTGCCTAGTTTGTAATTTGCTGAATGTTCCTTAAGAAATAGGACCAGACTGTTAATTTGAACGTAAGGGAACTTCGGAATTCCTTATATATATGAAACTTTTTTATTAATAAGGTGGCTACCAGATGTGTGCATGTGGTCAGGATTTGAGTATATCTATTTCTACTGACACATGTCTCAATAACAAGTAATAGAATTGCTAATAATTTTCTAGCCCCAAGCACCACCGGAATAGACGCAACTGTCTCTAAACTGACGGATACAGAAGATGGTATTGAACAGCAAGTATAAGAATGAGATTGGCAGTGAATGTGGCATGATTTTGAGTGAAAGTTTATAGGTCCAGTGGTCTTGGAAGGAATGCCTGAAAGAAAGTGACCACTTGTGCATACACACTTTTCATAAAATGGGTCTGAAAGAAATAGGGTTTGTTTACGTGGAGTGGTTTCAGCCGGACCGGGATAAGGACAAGTAGTGAGTTCTTTTGAAGAGTGTGATAAATCTTGGAGTTCCATAAAATGTGGAGCTTCAGTTGATAAATTGAGGAAATGTTGGTCTCTGGAGATAGGCTTTGAAATATGGAGTTAGTATGAGATGTAGAGAGAAAAATAGATATTACATTGATGGATAAATCGATAGATAATACGATTTAATTCTTAGTATGTAAAACATAATGTGTAGTATACGATGTGTACTATGTAGAGCATATGTTTTCTCCCAATAAACTGCTATCTTCAGCATACAGCAGTGGCTAACCTGTGCCTAATTAATTTTTATCCTCCCTTTGTGCACGGAAAAACGTATTTGTGAAGGTTTCGACAGGAAGAAAACTGAGCATTTGAAAATTAATTTTTTATACACAACGGTATCTGTTTACTATTCTGAACCCCTTGTCTTATTGGCACTAATTTCCCCTGTTTTTTTGCAACTATCTTTACTCTGATGAGGAGAACGAATCTCGCAGGTTATTTGGAATTTCTGATAAAGATGAAAAAGTCGCACTTAGTTATTTTGTGGAGGAAAAGCTTAACGGTTGAGACAGTATTGTGGACGCAGACACAGATAGGAAATTTTATTAAATGCGATCGTAAAGCTATACATGAATGGCATCTCAGTGCCTGCAGAATGAAGCTTACTTGTGGCTGCTATTAGTAGTACACTAACATTCCATATCACCGTCACGTCCGAACATTTTTCCTGTCCTTATCATTTTTTGCATCTTTACTCACACAGGAATTTAGACATGTTTCTAGTTAGTTTTGTGTAAAAGTCTTATGTTATATCTATTATAAAACACACCCAATAATTACTGTTCAAATGGCAACAGATTTTCTGAGGTGGTTACTCTTTCTCTTGAGTATCAGTGCAATTGCTTCTGTGGTTTTCGTGGGTAGTGTGGAGAGCCAGGAGAGAAGGTACTGTTATATCACCTTTGGAGCAACTGTTGCCTTCAATATTTATATAATTTCGCTTTTCCCATCCTGTTTTAAGGTAGTGTGCAACCAAATTTGTTTCACGACATTTTCGAACAATCTTGATGTTCAAATGTCTGACAATGAAATAAGAAATTACAAATTGATGCAAAATTTTCACTTCAGTGTTTATTTTTTAGATTATCTTCTTAGATTCTCCTCATCAACACTGAAATACAATGTATCACACTAATGAAATTTAAATTATGAAGAGTTATTAATTCAGTTGATATTCTCTTGCAGAGACATATGTGTGGGTGTAGTAGGGAAATCGTAAGACAAAAAAAAATCGCAATAAGTAGCTACATGATTAGTGTTGTACTGCGAACATTTGGATGAGTTGGGCGGTGCATTTAGCACTTGTTGGACTGAAAAGAAGTATATCCACATGTTTGGGCACTGGACCTAAACGAAAGAAAAAAATTACATAGGATATATATATATATATATATATGATTAATTGGGGTTACTTGAATTATATTTTTGAATATTTGGTTTCCATAAAATGGGTGGGATGCGTTGTTTATCTTAGGATTTTTTGAAGAATGACTCTGATACCTGCAGTTAGATAAACAGGTAAATAAAGAAATTGGTAACTACATAGGCAAGTGGTTAGATAGGACATACGTGACATATTTCTAGGTAGTAGTATATATATACTGCATAATCTATGAATTATATATTATTTCCCCCTAACAAATTACTCTCTTCACGCTATACCAAAACTTGTCTGTTACTTATACCTTCTTAACCATAATATTTACCATTTTAATGAAGCCTTCTTTTCCAGTTGTCGGTTTCAAAATTTTTTTTCCCAAATGCGGAAGATGAATTTTGCAGACGGTATGGCATGTGGGGTTAAGAGTAGAATGGAACAAACTTTTTAGTTAAACCTGAAGCATAGAAACCATATTATCGACCTAGACGTAGAAGATAAGGTGCTGTTGAACACGTCCATAAAGTAATATGTGAACAGGATCTCAATGCGTGCAGCGGCGAGATTAATTGAGACTGCTGTTAATTGTACAGCAGCCTTCATTATTCAAATTACCGCCATCTTCGAACTCTTCCACGTGGCCAGAATTTCAATATTTTTCCATGGACACATTGCTCGATCAACAGGACGAAAATTCCTATTATATATCCTGCCGCAAGTACAGTCAAGATTGGCGCTACTTTCACCATGCTGACATCTATAACAGACGGTTGTTCTTTGAGTTCTTTTAAGACAGCAAACTGCTTGGAGAATCTATCCTGAATTCCTCTCTCCCGAATCTGTGCTAACCTGTGGAGAAAATTATTTTTACCAAAATATTTCATTTATGGCTGTATGAAATGAAACGAAAAAGCATCGGTGAATAACCGATGTAGGCGACAGTGCGACTGTAAGGTACCTGAAGGCATTTTCAATTGTTGTGACTAAGGAAAGTAGTGAGAATCCTCCATTACGTCTAGATATCAGGAAGAGCGTCTGAACCGGAAATTTCAGAACATGAATAATGGCATATTCACTGAAATTCACAGTTTATTTGACTTATTCAAAATTGTGGCAATGTCTCTGAATGTAAATTTGTGGGCCTAAGTATAATATACTAACATTGTGTAGTGCCTTTGTACCTGTCAAGCAATTTTTCCTCTCGTATTCTTTCAGTTTCGATCTTCAGACTGAGTCCTTTTCCAGTAATTTATTATTAGAAGCGCAGTACTTCTAGCTACGGCAGAAAGTCCGTAAAAGAAACAATGGGATTGAAACTGCCGGAACCTGAACCTGACCACTCACATACATCCAATGCTAAGTAATACGGTAGTGCAAAGTTACAGCTTTTTCGTCGTTCTGCATGTTCTTAAGAGAAATTCGTAATGTAGTTTGTGTATTAAAACAGACTCCTTGTTTTATTTGACTCACAGAGATTAAAGAATTATTCTTTGCTATAGATACTACGTTCTGGAAATATCAAGGTAAATTCGTACCATAAGGCTCGAAAATTTTTACACTTTTTTCTAAACTTGTTCTGCAGTCAATAGGCTGCTTATTATTTCAACAGATGTTTTGCCTGTAATGTTTGTGGCTGTTCCACTTCCATCTTTATTCACAGATTCACAGTTACGAAAATGTTTCAATTACGAATTTAGCGTGACATCCAACTTCAAGCAAAACTCTGAGAAATGTTAAACAAAACATTCGTACATTCTAATAGTTAAAAGATTTGTGAATAAAAATAGACACACATGCCCGTCTGTCTTGAGAGACTTGCGAGGAACTCATAAAAGTCGTGAATTGTCTCTTATGTATCTAATTGACTTCATTTTATTGTCTCACCTCCATTTAATTAGGCCTTTGTATGAGCCGTTTTTTGAGATTATAAAAGCCCATTGATCCCTGTAGGCAGTGTCAGCAAGTGACACCAACTGACAAGGAAACGACAACGAAAAATTTGTGATCATGAGGTTAGGGCCGAAATAAGCATAGTTGTGATCAGCACAGGCCCTTCTGAAACCGTCTGAATGCGAGGCGGACATATTGTTCTTGAAGGGTGTTATCAGCTTTTTATAAACAGCACTCTCAATTCATCCAGTGGCCAGCTGGAAGAAAACCACTTTTATTAAAGGACATCATAATTTTCTATGGCAGTCAATAAATTTCGATTATGTAAAAACCGGAGGCACTTCGGAATTTTTTTTTAGCTGGAATGCAGACTAATCCTATCGATGTCTAATTTATAACATTTTATGATAAGAATCTCTGTTCGTTTTGAGAATCTTTCTGGACAGTTTAGTACAATAGAGGTGCACAAATCCCTAGCTAATTTATTTTGTACAGTGACACCAAATACTTTTTTACTCCTCAGTATGGAACATCCTTCATTTTAATGTTGCGGTGGAGAGAATGTTTATTTGTTACACTTCTTTAAATTTTCTAATCTCTTATTTATACTGTTTTCAATAAAATGTTGCAACCATCATCCGGGTTTTCTTGTTAAAAGACATCTACTTTCTTTATCCGAACGAACACAGCGCATTTACGGTATGCATTAGTTTATTTTCCACAAAATATTTTGGCTGATTTTATCGGCTAAAATCAGTTAGAGTCGAAACAATATGAATGTAAAGTGTACTGAATTTGATGGCTGTATTTTATAATTAAACTATTTATTAGATAATTATCTCATTTTATCTCTGAAAGTGATATTTCTACCTCAGCCTAGTGTTCAAATTATTTTAATGTAATTCTTAAATTTAATCGCTGAATCATACGCCTGAAAATTGTTGTAAAATATAAAAATTATTTCGGTTTAATGTGTTCATTTTGTTCTGATTACAGAAACAGATGTCCAGATCTCAGTTATTTTGAACACTGGTACTTTATTTAGAAGAACCTGCGAATATCAGAGATCACAAATTGTTTTGTGGACGTTCTGGAATGCTATTACAAGTAGTTAGAGTAGTGACAAATTTCTTGTTAGCCTAGCTTAATATTACTGTACATGTCTGCGGTTGTTACGATGTAGCCGCCGATAGAATGTCCTCATAGTAGCCAAGCTTGTGATTATATTTTGCAAACTTATTTTTTTGTGATTTGGATAAAATCAAAACGTCAGATACGTTGGAAGTAATTACCCAATCAAACACGACTGGTGGGCATGTTTTCATACTTTACTAGCTTCGTTCATAACACCAAGCCTACAACTAACAAGTAATCTAGTCACAAATAATTTATTGCAGGTACATAAAAATTATTGAATTGATAACTTTTCCCAAGACACCCAGCTTAGAGGAACCGTCAGATAAAAGGCCCTGAAGGTCCCTGAATGGCAGATGTTGGTGCTGCACAGCCAGGCTGGAGATTAAAAACACTGAACATGCAGCCATTACCACCAGTAACGTCATATATGATGTCAAGATTACAATTCTGCCAGACATTCTTCTGAATACAGCCGGCTGAACTGTAACACACGAACAGATCAGGTTTTTCAACACAGTTAAAAGCATCTTTCCGGGTTTTGTACGTGCGGACCAGTTGTATGTTTTCTAATTTGCTAAACAGTTTAACACCGGAATACCAATGAGTTAACTGAATATATAACAATATTTCCGTACTTTAGTTTACTAGAATTGGGAACACGTCACATGTTGTTTCCCTTCTTGCACGAAATAATCCTTATGTACTGTACTTTCCTTTTTCTATATATACATTTATTTATTATACTAATTGATATGAGCTCAGATTTAAAACTCTGATATTTGTGTTTCATATTGTTGTGTAGCAAATATTACATATATACGTACGTTCAGTTAAAACTTATCTTACTTTGGTTGGGAGATGCATTTAATATGTTTTGACGGAATGAAGGAAGGGTACGTCAGCAGGATAATTTACAGTAAATGTTTTGTATCGTTTGATGTATGTATAATTGAAGTAAATACATTGGATGTGTATATGAGAATTACGTTCACGAGATACATGTACAAAGGAATAAAGGAGAAGAGGTACAACAAAGTCCTTATAGTCCACACCCTTCTCTAGAATTTTCTGGTCGAAACGGACGATCGGATGATACTCTTCTTTGTTTATATATGTGTGTGGTGCAAGCAAAGCCTGTAACACAGTTGCACTGCCTATCATTCCTAAAAGCCTGAATTTTAAAAAGAAGTCTATGGAAATTTCAAACATCTCAAGATCTGTTGTATCTCCGGCTTTTTTTGTCATTTTCTTGTTCTGCTCAGGTCCACGGTCGGACAAATTCTTAATAAATGTGGACACTATATTGAAGTCTGGTGTGTACCATCTGCTACCTGCGGATCGTGACTGTATCAAAGTCAGAATAGTTTTCTGAACATCGGAATATTGTTGGCTTACTTTTTAACTTCTCATACTATGCTCCCTCCGTGTGTTCTGTCTACAGCTCACACCTAAGAGGAATGTTTGTTTCCGTGAAATAATTTGTTTTCGTAAATTCGAGTAAAATTGTGAAATTTTTTCTGCATATCAGGACGACATTTAGGAAAATTTGACTCATTATTTATCTGCGCACTGGATGGAGATGTGCGTTCAAAAAGAAACTAAAGTCGCTTCAGCTGGTGTTCTTTAAATAAGAGACTGTGTGTACTTTATTGACGTTTCGATGTTTGGAGAAGAGAAATATTCTGACCTCTGTGGGGAGGGAAATTTTAATTGCTTTGCTATCGACATTACTACCTAATCACCATACTGACTTGGATAACCAGGCTTCTTATTATCTTGGCGCATTGCAAACAAAATAATTAATCCGTCAAATATTGTGAGTGTCTATTGTGTGCACATACAGCATTAACTGTGATGTGTGCACATACAGCTTTAACTATGTGTTGTGTGCACATACAGCATTAACTATGTGTTGTGTGCACATACAGCATTAACTGTCTGTTGTGTATACATACTGCATTATCAGTGTGTTGTGTGCACATACAGCATTATCTATGTGTTGTTTACATATACAACATTAAATGTCTGTTGTGTTCACATACAACATTAACTGTGTGCTGTGTGAACATACAGCATTAACTGTGTGTTGTGTGCACATTCTGCATTAACTGTGTGTTTTGTGCACATACAGCATTAACTAGGTGTTGTGTGCACATTCAACATTAATTGTCTCTTATGTGCACAAATAGCATTAACCACTGCAGTGTAAACATACAGCATTTACTTCTGTTGTGTGCACATACAGCATTAACTTGTGTTGTGTGCACATATAGCATTAACTATGTGTTGTGTGCACTTATAACATTAACTTCTGTTGTGTGCACATACAGCATTAACTGTCTGCTGTGTGCACATACAGCATTAAATGTGTTTTGTTTGCACATACAGCATTAACTATGTGTTGTGTGCACATATTGCATTAACTGTCTCTTGTGTGCACATATAGCGTTAACTTTTGTTGTGTGCACATACAGCACTAACTATTTGTTGTGTGCACATACAGCATTAACTGTCTGTTGTGTGCACATATAGCATTAACTTCTGTTGTGTGCACATACAGCATTAACTGTTTGCTGTGTGCACATACAGCATTAAATGTGTTTTGTTTGCACATACATCATTATCTGTGTGTTTTGTACACGTACAACATTAACTTACTGCTGTGTGCACCTACGACATTAACTTCGAAGCACCATAAGGTGGTTTCATGAAATTCGATTTTTTATAAATTACGCGAAACGTCAACGGCATATTCAAATGTCTCTTATAACCGGTAACATTAAATGACACATTACACAATTTAAAATTTATATCTTTTAGTTCATTGCTAAAAATGTAATTAGAAAGCACAGAGTTTCTAATTGCAACCCACCACATATTTTCCTTAAGTTCTGTCGATTTCCAAATTAATTAAATAATGTAACGATTGAATCAAAACTGTTACGCTGTGGGCAGCTTTACTATTTTTCTTCTAAAACACTTATGTAGAAAAGACCTACGTTTTTCTGCGTCAAATATAAAGATCCACACCACAGAAATATCTTTGATTATGTGCAGTCTACAGGACTAGCTGTTTATAGTGACCGATTGTTGCTACAGAATGTATATTACAATACGTTGAACACATTTGGTGTAATGAAGGGGTGACCAGCTAGACGAGCTTAGGGAATGGGACTTTAGGTTCTGTTGTTGGAAAAGCCATTCACCAGTATAGGAAATATTTCTCCTGTATTTCGTGTTATCTCATTCTCATTCATCCAACTACACTCGGTTAATTGCAGTTTGTTATGAATCTCTCCCTTCTTTGAAAAGTTTTTACTGACATCCTTTACGGTAAGCCTTTTGTGCATGTAAAGTACCTAAACATTATTCTTGACCAATCAACATGCCTCGTCCACCTCGTGTCATCCATGCTGTAATATATTAGAATATTCTCTGACTGACACAGGCGTCAAATGACACCAGCACTTAAATATTTCAGAATTCGATACTGGCTTCATTGTTATTTTTGCGATATATCTCATCTATCAGTCCAACTGTAATTTCAGTCTCGTCGGGTTTATAATTTGGGAAGGCTGTGTATTCAGTAAAGTCATTATAAAACTTCAATACCTGTCATAAATGAAATTATTTGGATTGCCCATTTGCTATATTGTGTGTGTAATGGAAATGCGAATAGATTGAAATTGAATACAAACTGTGATCAGAAAATTAGGGTTCCTTTTTAAGTGTAATGGCAAACAATACGTTGTAAAGAACATTATTTTATTCTGCCCTACATTTTTGTATCACGTCATGTCCGACTATTGTTCCTGTTGTTATCATTTACTGCATCTTGAATCATACTGAAATTGAGACACCTTTCTATTGTGCAAAAAGCCTTCCG
>Ga0268261_10002001_pt1 | contig 14460 bp, 9 predicted proteins | sample TergutNc150P1_FD_190353 | JGI IMG/M metagenome (GOLD analysis project Ga0268261, IMG submission 190353) | Nasutitermes corniger P1 segment gut microbial community from laboratory colony in Florida, USA - Nc150 P1 (SPAdes) (version 2) | ecosystem: Host-associated > Arthropoda: Insects > Digestive... | reverse complement strand
ATGACATTAGTAGCCTAAGGGTTAATGATTTAACCCTTATCCTGCTAACGTGGAGAAAATGGTGAGCTCCTAATAATGCCAGCAAATAGCAGATGGGATTTAATTCGGGGTTTAAAGGGTTAACAGAAGTAGGGCATGAATATGTGATTTGGATTGAAGTGGTGCAGAAGAGTGTTCATTGGCAGGCTTTTGTTAATATGATGCTGAACCTTTGAATACTGGTTAGGAAAGGCTACCATGCAGTCAGTTACAGATGTCAGGTGCATTCATGCTTAGGTCATGTGCTGCTTGGCGGCAACTATGTGTATACTCAGCACACAAGCTGTGGTGCCTGTGAAGGGATAAGAATGTGCAGAAATGCAAGCTCCATACATATACTGGTTGTTCTTTGGCAGATAAATGCTCATTGTACATTAAGGCCATCTTTACATCTACGGAAAGCCTTAGGATAGAATAGTGTAGGAGGCTGGCTATGCCTACTCTGGCCATGACAGTGAGGAAAATAATTTTTTACTCAGAATTTCAATGTGGCATTTTTCAAAACATGTTCCACAGACATGAGGTTATAGTAGGAATCTAGTCAGACCTCATATGGTAAGTCCATACATTGCTATCCTGAGTTATCTAAGTTGATTCAAATATTTTAGAGGAATGTGCTGCCACCATTGTGTTCTGACAGATCTTCACAGTGTCACAGTCTGGAAAAGAGCACTCGCTGTCATGAAAACTTCAGATCTTTTTAATGTTAACTGATTGTTGTGTGGATGAATGTTTTGAACCCGAGTTTCTTGTTCAGCCTTTACCCTATGCTAAATGTATGAGGATGGTAGAAGATACTGTTCTGTTTACAGAAGCTTCCATTTCTGGCTTTGAAATGTCAGTATAATTATTATACTTTAGTGTCATTAAATGCACATAATCATTGCCGTAAATTCATGCTCTTTTTCTCTTGTCAGGTGCTTGCTGTCTCGTGATTTTATTCGAATCGGCAAGTGGTTTGTTCAGCCGTATGATGGAGCAGAGAAACTTATTGGGAAGAGGTAATTCAGTTGTAATGGATGTTGCATTTCATATTCATTTCTTCTACATTCTCAGTGGTTTATTTAATCTGAATTAAATAATTCTTTATTTGCCATTGCATTAGAGAAATATGTGTACTGTAGTGTGAGGTACCTTTTTGGTATGTATGGTTGTTGCTTATATTTAGCTCCTGTAAGTTTTTGACCTCTTTTACACTTCTTTTAGCTTCAGAACAGAATTTTTGTGAGGCCAACTGTCACTAGCCATGTGACATGCCTAGTGGTGCATTTGTGATTCGTGCAGTGTGCAGTTCCTGGACTGGTTTTTCTTTGCCACAGGGACAATGCCCACTGTATTATTCCATCACTGTTGTGTAATTAATTTATTTATTTATTAATTAATTATTAATTTGTGACCTTCAGTCTTATCCTCTTTTCATATTGTCACCCAGCTGACCATGTGCCAGACAAGAAAAATGAAGTTCCACAGGAACGTACATGACAGTGTTAAGCAGTGGAATTCATACAATTCTTGTACATGTCTTATTGAAACATACAGAACTTTCGTTTAGTGGCCCTACACATCACTGATCACCCAGGCCATTTCATGTGACAGCAGGCAGAGCAGTGATCAGTGCTGTTCTGGTTTCTCATGAGTAGGGGATCCAAGAATTTTAGTTCTCTTTATTGTTATTAATATTAGGTTTCTACTGGTCACATTTATAGAAGGCATGGAAATGGATTGTGGTGTTAGCTGTTGCATTGTCTTGCTGAAACAGGATTACATGGTGAAGCAGTAAAGTTTGCCTCAGCATGTCTACGGCATATTCTGTTCCTGTTCATACTGGAACTTGTTGCCAAGAAAACTTTCACTTGTAAATCATTTCCTATATGGAAGTTTTACACCAGGAAATTTTTGTCTGAATTTATAACAGCATTTCTTCTAGCAACTCTTCTTATCAATATTCTTGTTCATGTGTGTTTTGAGTGGAGCCTGACATGTTGACGGTGTCTTCTCTCTGTTTCTTTGCCATTGTCATTTTTAAATTTGTTGCCTGCATTGTAGAAAATTTTCACCAAGTGCCCGTTTGCATTAAGCCATAAATATATTGGTTTTTGGGTGTACAGAATACACAAATGCAAGGAAACATCCAAATTGGTAAGGCATGTAAAAAGTTGTAGAGTCCAGTTGAAATGTGATGGCACACGGTGATGCGCAGGAGGGGAAGTGAAGGGGAAACTGGCAAATGGAGTGGGTAGCCAGTACCCTTCACATTGCCTCGGAACATGGTGTATCCAGCATTATTACTGCTGATGCACACACCTCGACTGTCAGTAGTTGACTGAACTGACACCCCTGCCAATTTAAATGGACTCGTCTGTTTTGCCGAAAGGCGAAATCTGGTTTCTGCGCGTGTGCCATCACATTTCAAACGCAGTCTGCGTTCTTTGTGACATCTTTCTTATTGTTGTTTATGAGACAGGAAATGAATTTTTTCAGCAGTAGCCATAAATGTTTCACAGATCTGACAGTTTTCTGTTTTGATATCAACAGAAGACTTTGCTCCATAAACACAGAGATGAAAAAGTCAGAGGGAATATATTCGTGTTCAGAAGAATTCTGAGAATAGTTGCTGCTTGCTACTGCTGCTGTCTGTTTCCTTGGTTTGCAGTAATTTATTTTATTGTCCCATAAGTAGTGGTGTAGAATGTCAGTGAACAGTAATTTGTCTCTTCATTGATCATAACGTTTAATTAGAATCACTCTAGGACTTTGGTCTTCTGTGATGTGACACTGCATCACTGGCTAAGTGGAACCACATACCCAGCAATTTAGTATCACTTCTCAGATTGGTGAAATCCTCAAAACACCACTGTGAAATTCTACAAAACTCACACTGAATAAAATTGTTAAAGGTGCTCTCGGATTCAGAAGCTTTCCTGAGTGCTTCTTGTGAAATAAACTGTTAGTTGAACAAGTAAATGAAAAGCAAGGAGACAGTTTGATTGTTCATTTCCTTTTCTTATAGTATATTTTTGAAGAGCACTGACATCATGTGTCTAGAATTGCATCACTTTTAATCCACTTTAACAGACCATCTTAAGTTTGTCCTGTCAACCTAATGTTGGCACATATCTAACTTTTGTAAACTTATTCATGCAAATATTTTACAGCTTTATTAGTGGAATGTACTGTGTATGTGAGCACAGTACTTTAGAGAAGGTGTGAATTGTACGGACCAATTCATTAACTGTAAGGCCACAGGTTACTCACTGTAATAACAATATTTATTTATCTTTTTGTCATTTCTTCTGTTTGTGCATGGGATAGCCATTCTCACTTATGAATGTTCATCAGTAAATATTTTTGCTTAGTTTTTCCTGCACTTTGCATTATCAGTGTTAATGGTTGTCAGACTTCTTTCTCCATGACCGAGAATTGTAAGTTACATTGATTTAGTGATCCAAGTAGTACCAGTACATACTCAGCGCTGCAGCAAGTCACTGAAAATATGCAGGACCCAGTATTATCTGATTATGTAGTCTGAAACAGTATGGTCCATACCTTTCATGAGTAGCAAGTTTTGTTTCTGTAGATGCTGAGGCAGTGAATTGTTATTGTTTGTTATGTCTTCAAAATATTCCTTTATTCTTTTATTTAGTTCCTTGGTTATGTATTTCTATAATTGAGGGGTCTTACAGTACCTTTCTGTTGTGACAGCGTAATCAGAAACTATTTGCTTTCTTTCTGCAGGATAATGAACAGCATTGCAGTGGAAACAACATTGATAGAATGTGTGTTGACTTAGTATAATTAATGCACTGAGAAAGGGATTGTTATTCCCAGTATTTTCCCAAACAACTCTCTGGTCTGCTCTGTTGTGCTGTCACAAAGCAGTACAGTGCACTGTTCTTTCGTGCTCATGCTCATGTTTTTGGAACTCAGGACCCTGTAGTAGTATGATGCTCTGCTTTTTTCGATTCATATCAAGCCCTTTAGCATCTGTCCCTCTGTGTTGTGTGCCTGCTCTTGCTGACAGAAGCCAGAATGCTTCCAAGCAGTACAGAGCACTGCTGTATCCAATTTTTGCACTTTCTTTTTTTTGAAGGTTAATCTAACTGAGCAATACAATATGCCTTTTTGTTGCATTTGAGTTCTCCATTGGAGTATTTATCATTTCCCTATGTTGACTTTAGCATGTTTTTGGACTGAGAAATCTTAGTGGTTCACAGGCATAATTTTACTACTGTATTCTATAAATATAGATGTATTTCTATAGCAGTTTCACTTCTAGATTATATTATGTTAAGATTGTCACTTAGAGATGTCTTTCTAACAAGCGTATTTTGTTACAATGTTTACTGTGAACATATGTTAATGTTATGTACTCTCTTATACCAGCTTCGGATAATTTGTTAAATACGGAAGGCTCTGTGTACAATAGGATAACATGGAAGCAGTAAATAAATATTCTCTGTACCATTTCCAATTTAAAAATGAGAGGCTGTTTATGCGTTATATCACCAAATGCTTGCATGATTTAATTTTCACAAGTGAAAGAAATTTGCCTAGTTTGTCCAGTAGGAATATAGGCTTTGTGTTTTCTACTCAGAATTGAATGTGTCCTATCCATCAGCAAATAATGTATTGCGTATTTTTGCAGGATACATGTCCAGTTTTTGACTACAGTTGATACAGTGATGTAAATTTAAATTAACACTTCCATATAAATTGGATGTGATATACAGTTTAATGTGAACTGAAAATGGTGCTTTTGTTAACACTGATACACATGAAAGTTGATGTGAGTCATTACAGCAAACTAAAATTGTGTTTCTTTCTTATATTTTTCAGCACCCATTTCTCATTCTCATTTGCATTCTTTGTGCATGGAGAGAGTACGGTGTGTGCAAGCATGGATGTACGAGTGCATCCTTTGGTACGGAACTTGACACATCAACATATCCTCCAAGCACAAGCTTCCTCTTCAGGCATACCAGGTATTTTTGCATTTGTTTCAGGTTTGTTGGTTGTGAACACCATGTGCTTATTGTATGAACTGTTGAACAGAAAACATGGCTTTGTATAAAACACAATACACTGAAATTGTGAGGCACATCATAAAGTTGCACTAAAATGCTATGTGCATATTTGGCATGAAAAAATTCGGGAAAGGAAAGGGACTCTGCTTCCCTCAAGACTGTACACAAGCATGTGATTACTATGCCACCCCACCAAAGCACGTAAAACATAATGCAAATAGAGAAGATCTCATTTAGTAAAATTTTAAACCTTGGAATCCTGGAATCGGTTGTATTTTAGTGCACACCATCTCTTCTTTCTGTCTTTTTCCTCAAAACCTAAATATTAAATTGTTCACAATTTTTAACTGTTCCGACCTCAAGATAAACTACTGAAGAACACATTTTGACCAAAGAGAGGAAGAAACAGGAGGATATAAAAAGACGGGAGCTTCATACATGAGATTTCAGGCTTCCGCTGTTATGTGGTTGAGTCCTTTGCTCTTCTGGGACGTTGATAGTTTACCAGTGTTTTAGAATGGCCTGTTGGTCACATCGTCATGGGTAAACATCCACTGACATATGCTGCATGATATACCAGAAGAAGGGAGGCCTCAGGAGCTTCATGATTTGTAATGTGAAGTTAACCATTCACCTCTGTATAGTGCTGAGATTAAGAATGAGTGTAACCATACCTCTGCTCTACTCGTATGCCTTCATAGCATGGACAGGAGCAGTTTTACCTTTTACTGTCATCAAACATGGCTAGGGTGATAAGGTCAAGGAAGGTGGGATGGTAGGGGGATGTCACACATGAGGAAGGTCAGATAGATGGAGCCATTTGGGAGGCACAGGCATAAGCAAGAGGATATAAAATGGATTCATCTGACTCAGGATGGAGTCTAGTGGTAGGTTGTTGTGAACATGATACAAGGCCTTCCATTTCCATAATGGACTGCGAGGTTCTTGACTGTTAGCTTGTCATAAAGGATCCTAGTCCATGGACTTCATTTCCAAAGTAGGTGGTTTTTCGCAAAGGAGTGAGAGGTTAGAAATATTTGACAACAGAAGCAGAAGCAGTATCTTTATACAAATTGAGACTGAACATGAAGCAACTTAAAATTTTCTTAATGTTATTGTCTTTTGAAAGAGATTAAAGAGTTGCGTAACCCTTGGCAGTCTGTCTGTTAAAGAAGTAGATATGAAATAAAGACCTCGTATTTTCATTTATAATGTCCTTCACCACCCCACTTCTGTGGCATTAAGATTTAAACTGTTGTCTCATTTCTTGAGTTATTATTGAAAGCTACAGAAACCATGTGTTCTGCATATTTTGCATTCCACACTCAAGAATTTTGCAATATCTGATGTTAAAAAATGTAGCAGCAAAGTACAGTAGTTTGTTGTATATTTTGCTGCTGATTGGTTTGAAGTATGTGTTGATTGAATGTGTATACATCATAATATACAAGTACTTTTAATTTGCATATAGACTTGCCCAGTGTTTACAAATGAACTTATGTCTTTCAGTGATACTAGCACCTTATGGATTGGCGGGATCTCTCACGGGTCAGGCCTATAAGACGTTGGATGTCCAGACAAAGCGTCAGCTCGACGAATGGCGACATTTTTATCCCATTGACACCAAGTTCTCAAGCTGCGAAATTGGGGGTGAAGAGGTTCTTCTTCCTCCTGCTGTTGAAGTTGTGGTGGGAGGTGTGAAAATGCGATATCCCACGTGTTATGTACTGGTTACGGACATGGATGATCCAGCATCATCTCCATCTTCAGCAGTTCGCCAGGGTGCTGTTTCTCCAGCAGGCACAACAGCAGCAGTAATGAAGTCTGCTGGGCTTTCATCGTCATCAGCTGCTGTTGTAACTCCCCCATGTTCACCTTGTCCGCAGCCCATTACTGTGCGCAACAGGCCACCTTGTCCATCTTCACCATTTCCTGCAGCAGCAAGTGGTTATCACCCAGCCTCAATGCAGCTTAGCCCTTCTCCAGCAACCAGTCTGCCAGAGCATGTCTGGCAGGACAGTACCCTGAATCCCACACAGCATGAGGTTACCGAACAGAACGGTGGTAATGACGCTGTACCTACTCAACAGCCACAAGCAGGACAGTGGGACTTTGCTGACCCTACGCGGAAATCCATGTGCAGTTGCTCAAAGTGAGTTGCTCTGTTTACTTGTTAAACCTGGATCAGCTTTTAGGATAATAATAAATGTTTTGGATAATCGAGAGGTTAGTCAGAGGGTTTATACAAATGTATGAAAGCAGCAAAGATAAGCAAAAATAATCTGCGGCCACAGCTTGTAGGGATTATGACTACTAATTTTCTAGTAACTGTGTTAAATTATGATTGAAATTTAATATTACTGAGTAGTTACAGAATGACTTAAGGTACAGTTCTTAAGTGGAAATCTAGATGGACCAGATGTTGCCCATCATCTTGTGCAGTGGTTCCCAGCCTTTTCAAATGAGTCAGTTCTCTGCACTCTGAGTGAACTCTTATATACTTTTGTGTCAATCTAAACTTGATGAGTTTTCACATGAAATTTCTGTCAGGTAGTCTTTGTTCACTTCCTTTCAGATTTTTCAGTATGGTTACTCATGGAGTTATATGTGAGAGGATTTGCAGCCGTTCATGTACAGGTTGTCATGTTCTACTTTGTTTGAAAGCTGCATTTCTCTTGAGGTTATGAGGTTTGGAAGACATGATAATGATTTGTAGTTTGGATTTATCATTGAGTCCACACACCTGATTTCCTCATCCTAGATATTTTTTGTACTAAACATAGTTTGGATTTTTGCTGAAGATTTTTGGAGTCCATTAAGGTAATTGGAAACATCAATTAGGTATGCTAACTTTGCTAGCAAAGAAAAGACCTCAAAGTAATGCGAAAACAGAAAATTTGATTGAAACAGATTAGTTCTTGCTTCATTTGGCAACTTGAGTAGATGTGTGAGAATCCTCCCTCAGGAGAGGTGCTGGATGTCTGTATGTAGAAGTGGTTGATAGTGTTCATTGTCAGTCTGCTCACATATATCCCTAACATTCTTGAATGCGAAGGTAGTGCCTTAACAGTTTCCACAGATTCCTCCAAAACTGAATAGCTCATTGGGAATGTTCTTCAATGTTAGTGATTTCCTGTGGATGCGGCAGTGTGTAATTTAGCTTCTGGTGACATATCTCATGAGCAGCTACTTGGCTTATGTACCTGTCATAGCATGAGCCTCATCGCCGAAAATTCCAACACACTTTTAAAAGTTACTGTTGCAGTCTTTCATGAAGTTATCCAGAATTACAAAAAATGGAATGGGAAGTTCCCCTTCTATGCACTGACATGCAAAAGATGAGGTCTTCATTCCATGTTTTTATTGAAGTTGTATTTAACAAATTGCAGATGATATGATAGTTCAATGATGTCTTTGAATTTATCAAGTTGAAGAACATAGAAACAACTGCTGTGTGTTCTTGTTGTCATCTGTTCCTTATTGTTCTTGGCAATTTCTCCAGTGCTGCATTGAGCTGTATTATTTGACAGTGAGATAGCATTTATTTCCATGCAGCCCTTCTTTCTCTGCATTGTACTCACCATTTCCTTCACTGCTAGTAATATTAAGCCTTATCTGATGGTGAGTAGCTTTCTTGTGCCCTAGTTGCTGGAAAGGGTACTCGAAAGAAGGAACCACTGCCATTGAATTAATGTTACCTGTAGCTGTCCACTGCAACACTTTTCTACTTTAATTTCATTCTTTCAGTTTGCTATAAAAATTCACTTGTATGCACAGTCACTGTTTCGTATCTGAAAGTCCATGAAATTTGGACAACTTTAAGCCTTTATTTGAGAGGATATTGAAACAAATCATGCATAGTGGTGTTTGATAATCTTCAGAATCCTTCCATGTGAAACTGGTCGTGAGGCAGCTGTCACTGTGCGTTTGCAGTTTGTGTTGATTTTGAGTGTGCTGCAGAGTTTCACTAGACTTATGATTTCCATTTAGTTCTTTCCTTTTCCATGCGTCTGTTTTCAGCAACTGATCTGTTATCAAGTTTTGACCCCAATTGGAGCCAGATACTGGAATAAAAGCAGTGATATATAATCATCAGCATTAATATTTAGGATTGTAATTAGTCTGGGTGAATAGAATGTATTCAAAGGAAAACAACATTTGTTTTGTGGAAACACATATTGCATATGAAAACAAGGTATGTAACAATTAGTCATTCAGACACACTAAAAACAGACAAATATATTACCTGCAATTTAATAAAAAATGCCATTAGATACATGTGGCTAAAAAGTGCATGGTGTTCTCCATTTTTGTCAAGTGCAGTCAGAACATTCAGCACCCTCTCACGTTCGTACATGCAGCTTGGTCTTTTTTTCTCTGGTACAAAGGCAATATGTCCATTGGGGATATCCAGTAGCACTACACATGCACTGTGCATAGAATATGGCCTAGAACATGCCAGGGGATGCAAGGTTCTATTTGCTGCATCTAGTTCAAGGATATCAGGCGCACAGTGACGTGTATGGTATATGCATTTACAAACCATCGGAAATAAGATCCTGGGATCTGTGGGCAACAGGTTAAGAACCACTGTTTTTAAGCACAGCATAGAATTGTTTGATATATATTTGGCAGTAAAAGTTTATAGTTTCCATTAATAATTAAAATTTGAATTTCTGTTCTAACCCTATGTGATGAAATCCGCTGTCAAGTTTTTCAAATTAGTAATTTGAAATTACAGATTTTTAGGGCTTAAGATGTGCATTTTGTAGAAAACTGAGGGGTAGTTTAGGTATATATTTAATATTATATTGCATAAAATGCATTGTGTTTATAATGTTAACTTTAGTAATTAATTGCTGTGATAATCCCTCTTTTGACAAGATTCACAATTTGAGCATATCTCATTACTGACAGCTATGTCACATTGATATTATCTGGTGGAAGAGTTACTACAGTTTGTTAAAGCATGACTGCATTTTGATTCTCTGTCATATTGACTTGTTATTTTTTTGGGAATGTTATGTGTCTTAGTTCTGTACTGCCTCTACAAAGTAGGTTCTGTTTTAGCAATAGCATACCATAGTATTCATAGTCATTGTTTCAACACAAAGTAGCTATGATCTGTTATCTATTTGCATATTATATTAGTAAATATTGCATTCCGTCATCTTACCTTTTCTTTAAAGTCTTTTTACACATTCCTAAATATCTTATGTTAAGCACAGCATGCATCTGTTCTGCTATTGTAGTTCTGAAAATGAGTTGCTGGATCTGTTGTTTCCTGAAAGTAGTATGTCAGGTAATTTAGGTGTGAATGACTTAGCACATGCAGTATTAAGTGCACACAATTTCAACCATGGTCTTTCACTTACAGGGTCATTGTACTTTTACCTGCATATGGGTATTAAATTGGAGGACAAAAAGTATAGGAAAATTAGCGCTAGATGTTATGTTAACTCTGACAGTCCAGTTGAAAGGATATTATTTCAGTCAACTGCAAGTGACATCGCATATCAGTCTTTTTTTATTTTGACAATATTTTCAGTGGTTAATAAACCTTTTTTTCTTTTGAACAGTGCAGTTCTTTCTATGACTGAGAATTGCATATTTCTTTCTCCACTAGCTTCACTGTAATGTATATGACAGAGGGTGGCGTATGTTGTACAAAGTGTTTTAAGTACAGAGGTACGTGTTAAGTCATGGAGCCAAAGAGAAAACTGGTTAGTAGCTAAATTTCACTAGCTGAGGTGAAGTGGCTGCTCTTGAAGCAGTAGTGTGACACATAATGCTTCCAAACTTTCAGGTGTAAGAAAGGCCCAGGTGCAAAACATATGGCTCAGAACAAGGGAGGAGTTAATAATATCGGGGGTGTGAGAACTCTGAAGGTTGAGAAAACGGAGAAGGGTAGCCGTGGGTCCGGGCGAGGGGGTGTGATGCCATTCCACCGGCGTTCGCCCCTTACAGAGGAAGGGGCTTGGGCTGTTGAGGTGGCAGGGCCGCTGTCGAGGTTCGTATGACTCGTACGTCACATGAAATAATGGCATAACACAAGAACTAACTATTGTAAAGCTGGCATTACTGCCAGTGCTAATTGCTCTCCCTGTGTTGGGACCTACCTGTCTATGCCTTCTTGTACAATACTGGCTGCTTATCTTAACGTTTTAAAATATTTAGCTCCTTCCCCATGCTTTTCTGGGCATCATCATCATTGTTTTCATTACCACCGCTGCCACCACTACCATTATTATTATCATCTTTATGATCATCATCATCATTATCATTATTCACTCATTCATTTATTCATTGGTATTTATACCACTCCACAAAAAAGCTCCACACACTGGTGTGTTCTTAAAAAATTAATTAAGAATATAGTAGTATTTTAAGTATTTATGGAGTGGTATAAATATATTTTGCACCCTTTGAAGAACCTAGCTCACTTGAGCCCTGACTTACCCAGCACTGTTACATTAATTTGATGTACGTGGTGCAATTAAATAGTTTTCAAACTGACCACAAGATGACACAATTGCTGCTTGCATGAATATCTACCACTAAGTACAGATAGAGTCAGTTGGGTCATTTCCTGCTTGCAGTAAGGATGTAGTATACGTGAATGTTGAGTAATGTCTTGTTAAATGTTAAGTGCATGTTTTCCGTTTGTGGTCATGGTAGAGCTAGAAAATGGCAGACTTGAAAGAACAGCATATCTTTGGACCCTTTGGATTCTTGATCCCTGGACATGGGACTGATAGTTTGTCCATATATGTCGTTAAGAAATTACCACTACTTGCTGCATAATAAACCAGAAGACTGCAGTTCTCATGTGCTTTGCAGCAGAAGCCTGACAACAGCATATCTGCATCAAATTTGCTTTTAAGCGGGGCAGAATGCTGTGGAAACTTGAAATGTTGAAAACAGGTTTAGAGATCAGACAAGTGGAAGAACACAAGTTTTCAGTGGTTTTACAAGTTCAAAGGCAGTGTTAAAGGTGCAATATGCGTGGAACATCAACCAGTGAGCAAAACAGAGGAAAGTGTTTATTGAGTTAAGGAACTTGTCCTCAGACAAAGAAGAATCACTATACGTGAAGTTGCTAACATGTCCTGAAGTTTACTTTGGGTCAGTTCAGAGCGTTTTTAGAGTCAGTCTGAACATTAGTCAAATAGCTGCCAATTTGTGCCCCATTTGCTGAGAGAGGAGCAGAAAGACAGTCATGACAGCACATGCTAGGGCTTTCAAGAGAGCCAGATTTCCTTTCAAAGATAATCACATGTGATGATGTGGGTGTATAGGAAGCCTCAGAAACCAAGCAACTCTTTGTGTAGGAGACATCATCTCCTTGGCCAGAAAATGAAAAATCAAGTTCAAATGTGAAGAGCATGCTCATTGTCTTTTTTTACATTAGTGGAGTTGTGCATTATTTATGAATTTGTTATACAGTGACAAGGTCTGACCCACATTACTACATCGGCACCGTATGGCATCTGCAGGAAAACATGCAAAAAAAAAAAAAAAAAAAAAAAAAAAAAAAAAAAAAAAAAAAAAAAAAAAAAAAAAAAAAAAAAAAAAAAAAAAAAAGACCTGAAGTGGGGAATTCAGGTGATTAGTTTCTTCACTGTTACAACACACATGCTCACTCCACTTTATCTATGTGTACATTTGTGGTTAAAATCAAGGTAATTGTTGTTCCACATGCTATTTACTCACCAAATTCAGTGCCACATGACTTCTTTATTTTCCCATAATCAAGATGGGGTTTGGGGGGGGGGGTTGTTGTAGAATGATATCAACATGATTCAAGCAAAATTGCAGAATACGCTTGCTGAGTTTCAAGTAGTTAACTTCATGAAATGCTTTAAATGATGTCATGAGTGCTGAGTTTACTGAACAAAGTATCAAAGATCCTATATTAACCCTTTAAAACCCGAATTAAATCCCATCTGCTATTTGTTGGCATTATTAGGAGCTCACCATTTTCTCCACGTTAGTAGGATAAGGGTTAAATTATTAACCTTTAGGCTACTAATGTCATATATATATGAAATTAGTCACCTAAGGGTTAAAGGGGGCAGCATTGATTAGAAGGCAAGGTGTTGTTGTGAGAAATAAATTTCATCCATAAACTATTTGGCCTTACCACATATAGTTAAAAATGGTAGCATGTTCTTGGGTGACAGGGTGGGGGTGGGGGTTCATAACACAGACAGCTCAAACATATCTGCACTTAATCCCAGATTTTTAATCAGCTTCAGTGGTTTGTAAAGAAAAAGTATATGGATTAAACATGGTAAATGATCTGCTATATCACACTGTAGAAAATTTGCTGGCATGCAACATTATATGCGGTTCTGTGATAACCACTATGTAACATGCTGTTTAATGCTATTGCAGCTATATTAATTGGGAGGTGAAAACAAAATTGGATCTGTACTAATGTGATTGGATCTGTACTAATGTGAGCATGATCCATCTCTGTGACGTGCTGAAAGTGTTTTGTAGGAGTGTTCGCTGAGAGTAACTGATATCTGAACATAGGCTTAAACTGTTGGGTAGTTGGGAAGTGACAAACGAAGTAATGAAGTGTAGAAGAGACCCATAGCTGTCCATGTGCATGAAAACTGCATACTACCACTGGTGTATGTGATAATGTAATCTCATACACACAGTACATCAAGTTGTGTTGTTATAGGGGTTGTGGGTCTTTTGAATAGTGTCTTACATTGACGTAAATGCAGTGTTTGTTCATGTTCAGAAGGAGGTTAATATTTAGCTACTCATCTTGTCTCCTCATTCTTCCATTCTCTTTACTTTCTTTGTGTTAAGGATGATAGTTACCTTATTCAGTCACCCTCTTCTCTTTGTGAACAAGCCTTGAACAATTGGGTTTATTTGCACAGAATTTGTTATGAATGCTAATCCACTTGAGACACTCCCTATCCTGCTTATGTTGTGTAAATTTTCTACAGTCAGTAAAAACTTGGCAGACGCAAGAATGTGTGAGGTTGGAGTCTGACTGGAGTACTAATCAGAGGGTCCTGAAATTGTGTGTTAAAAGTATTTTTAAAAATGTCCCAATTTGTTAATGTAGTTTCTATTGTAGAGTGTGAACAACATGATAGCACTGCAAAAATTTCGTTACCTTGCAGTGTAACATCAATGATGAGTGGATCTAGGAGTAGGAAATACACCTTATGAAGTTTATAATGTAAACAGAGACACTATGCCACTTGCATATTTTCATCATTTTTAGGCAAGGCATCACTGTTGTGTTTAACCCTTTAAACGCTGAATTAAATCCCATCTGCTATTTGCTGGCATTATTAGGAGCTCACCATTTTCTCCACGTTAGCAGGATAAGGGTTAAATCATTAACCCTTAGGCTACTAATGTC
>Ga0268261_10002000_pt1 | contig 14469 bp, 3 predicted proteins | sample TergutNc150P1_FD_190353 | JGI IMG/M metagenome (GOLD analysis project Ga0268261, IMG submission 190353) | Nasutitermes corniger P1 segment gut microbial community from laboratory colony in Florida, USA - Nc150 P1 (SPAdes) (version 2) | ecosystem: Host-associated > Arthropoda: Insects > Digestive... | reverse complement strand
TATATATATATATATATATATATATATATATATATATATATATATATATACACATATATATACATATATATATTTACATTCCATATTCTTAGAATTATTTCTGGTTTTCTTATGACAATATTAATATTTGTTATATAATAAATTATATTAATTATTATGATATGCATATTTACACTTAATCAGATTGACACACACACACATATATATATATATATATTTACATATATATATTTACATTCCATATTGTTACAATTGTTACAGTTTTTATCATTACAATTCTTATTACAACATGAATATTAATCAATGAATTTCACTATATTTCAGTTTGACACTTGTCTTATGTAATACGTTTACTGTCATGTACTGTTGACAGTTTGTATAATAGTAATAGTAATAGTAATAATAATAATAATAATAATAATAATAATAATAATAATAATAATAATAATAATAATAATAATTTAGTGTTCCAGCGATCCACCAAAGTGGATATAGAACTTGTCAATACATAATTACATAAAAACAGTACAGAGTAAGTCACTACAATAATACCTATAATAATTCAATAAACAATCAATGAAGTTTATACAGAGAGTGTGATCAGCTCAGCAAATATAGTAAACAAATCAAGTTTATGAAAAGTGATCAACTCCGAATATACAATCGATGAGAGCATACATAACATACTTTAACAGAAACTTAAAATTAATCCACAAGTACTGACTGAACGCCCACAGACAGTTATCTCAATTCAGAGTACAATTATAATAACATAACTTGTCGTAGAGTACATCATTCATGAATGAGTGAGGTATTCTTCCATGGCATAAAAGGTACGATTGCATAAACATTTTTTAGTTCACGCTTAAACTTTTTTTGGTTATCAGCAACAATTTTAATTTCTAACGGTAAGTTATTAACCCTTTAAACGCTGAATTAAATCCCATCTGCTATTTGCTGGCATTATTAGCTCACCATTTTCTCCACGTTAGCAGGATAAGGGTTACATCAGGTTTCTCCACCAAAACCCAGTACACACCTTACCTCCCCCCATACATGCTACATGCCCTTCCCATCTCATTCTTCGCAATTTGATCACCCAAATAACATTTGGTGAAAAGTACAGATCATTAAGCTGCTCAGTATTTAGTTATGTATGTGTGTATGTGTATATGTACATATACATATATATAAAAAGGTAAAGCAATCCCATTACAGGCCTGGACAGTCCCTGAGGGTTCCAGGAGGGTGAGGCTCCCAGATTTCAAGACAATCGGCACATTAAAGTAGTAAGGTTGTCAGTCCTACGCACCGCCCGTCTTTACCCCCAGGAAACATTCCTGGTACTCATTTCTGTTAGAGGCTGAGTCGACCCCAGAGCCATAGTGCGGCCGGAAGGATTATGTCAATGAAAAAAATCCAGTAACACCATCGGGAATCGAACCCGCGACCTTCCGACTTGTAGCGCAGTGCCTCAACCAACTGCGCCACCAGCAGCGTGCCCCTTTCCTTTACCGTTGGTAGAGGTAAAATAAAACTCCCTAAAATATAACTAAATAATTTCAGTGGGGACCTGAAGATTTTTTGAAAATTTTGAGTAAATGTGATAGAATACGTGATGTTATGGAGGAGGAAGAAAATTGTCAGTGTCTAATCCAAGTCACTACGGAGGGTTCAAGGGCTCGGGGTATTGTAGAAAGCTTCCCGGCCACTGCTGAGAACTGTAGCAAGGTTATTGAAAGACTGAAGAACAGATTTGGAAATGAAGAATTGCTGATAGAGTGTTGTGTGAGGGAGCTTGTAGGATTTGTAATAAAAGTGCCACAGCAGGGCTAAGCCAAACACAGCTTTTCTATGATAAAATGGAATGTTATTTGCGTGCTTCGCAATCATTTGGAGTGACCTCTGATAAGTAGGCCGTAACGTTATTTCTGGTCGTTGAATCCTGTGTACCCAAAGATGTACTGAGATTGTGGTTAAGGAATACTGGGACTTTGCTCAGGGACGATAATGCAAGCAGTACTTTTGGGGACAGGATGAAAGACCTTCTGTCATCCCTGTGCATAAAGTTGAAGGAGAAGAAAGAAGTTCCTTACTAAATTCCTGCTTCAGTGGGGAAGTCGCACGGAAGAAAAACCAGAAGAAACCGATGAAATGATCGTCAAGGCGAGTGATATGTTGTCTGGTAAGAAGAAGAAAAACTGTGTTGCTTCTTTGGCGACAGATCTGACGATAGGAAAGACAGTTCTAAAGCGCAAAATCTATCACTACATAATAAACAGGAAATATTAAAGAAAAGAAAGGATGCTTTAACGTGGCGGGTTGATGCTGCCATATGCCAGACCGTTTTACCAAACTTGTTTTGACATCCACACCTCATTCCTCAATTCGTCTGGTTTTTAGCCCAAGCCCACAGTTTGTCTAATAATTCAACATGGCCTTTCCTGGTGCCTTTTTCCAGGCCGCTTCTCCAAACCAGTCTTTGGACAACCACATTCATTCTTAACTCCTCTGGGTTTAGCTGCAGTTATTTAGCGCAATCCCACAGCTTCTCTAATATTTTAACTTGGCCTTCTTCTGCTGCCATGAAACAGGCCGTTTGATCAAACTGGCCTTATGACAACCACAACTGATTCCTTAACTCTTCTGGTTTTAGCTGCAGTTCTTTAGCGCAATCCCACAGCTTCTTTAATATTTTAACTTGGCCTTATTCTGCTGCCATGAAACAGGCCGTTTGATCAAACTGGCCTTGTGACAACCACAACTGATTCCTTAACTCTTCTGGTTTCAGCTGCAGTTCTTTAGCCGATTCCCACAGTTTCTCTAACAATTCAACGTGGTCCCTTCTTGCTGCCATGTGCCAGGTCGTTTTATGGAACACACCTTTTGACAACCACACCTCATTCCTTGACTCCTCTGGTTTTAGCTGCAGTACTTTAGCCGATTCCCACAGTTTCTCCAACAATTCAACGTGGTCCCTTCTTGCAGCCATGTCCCAGGTCGTTTATGGAACTCATCTTTTGACAACCACACCTCATTCCTTAAATCCACTGGTTTTAGCTTCAGTTCTTTAGCCCAATCCCACAGTTTCTCTAATAATTCAAGGTGGCCTCTTTATTCTGCCATTTGCAAGACCTTTTGATCAAACTCGCCCCTTGACAACCACATCTCATTCCTTAACTCCTCTGGTTTTAGCTGCGAAACTTTAGTCCAATCCTAGACTTTCTCTATTAGTTCGTAGCCCCTTCCTGCTGCCATGTGTCAGGCCATTCAATCGTACTCGCTTTTGACAACCACGTCACTTCCTTAACTCCTCTGGTTTTAGCTGCAGTTCTTTAGCCCACTCCCACAGTTTCCCTAATATTTCAACGTGGCCTTCTCTTGACGTGTGCCGAGTCAATTGATCCAATTGGCCTTTGAGAAATAATACATCCTTCCTTAACTCATCTGGTTTTACCTGCATTTCTTTAGCCCACTCCCACAGTTTCTCGAACACTTCAACGTGGCCTCCTACAGCTGCCATTTGCCAGGCCGTTTTACCCAGTTTGGTTTCTGAAAACCATAACTCTTTCCTTAACTCCTCTGAATTTAGCTGCTGTTCTTTAGCCCACTCCCACAGTTTCTCTAATATTTCAACGTGGCCTTTTCCTGCTGCTAGGTGCCAGGCCGTATGATCTAAATGGCATTTTGACAACCACACCTCATTCCTTAACTCTTCTGGTTTTAGCTGCAGTTCTTTAGCCCACTCCCAAATTTTTTGTAATAATTCAACGTAGCAATTTTCTGCTGCCATGTGCCAGGCCGTATTCCTTAAAACGTCTTTTGACAACAACACCTCATTCCTTAACTCCGTAGGTTTTAGCTGCAGTTCTTTAGCCCAATGCCACAGTTTCTCTAATACTTCAACGTGGCCTTCTGCTGCTGCGATGTGCCAGGATGTAGTTCCATACCCATCTTTTGACACCCACAACTCATTCCTTAACTCCTGTGGCTTTATGTGCATTTCTAAAGCCCAATCCCACAGTTTGTCTAGTAACTGTACTCTTCCCCATTTTGCTCCCCAGTGCCACGCGGTTCTCTCTTTCTTGTCCTTTCCAAACAAAATTATATTCTTTAATTCCCGGGGGCCTAATTGTGCTTTTGCCCAAATCCACAAATCTTCTACCACCTTTATGTGACCTGCTTCTGCTGCCACGTGCCAAGCTGTTCGTCCGTCGTAGTCCTTGGCTAACAACATCACTTTCAAACCGTGAGAATGATCTGATTTTAGGCTGTCCAGTAAAAATCCAATAATACGAGCGTTATTTTCTGCCGCTGCATCATGTAATTGTGTCGTGTCAACTACGAGGGGTCCCTGTACTTCTCCCTTATTCCACTGTTTGTCGAGTAGGTCTCCGTACTCTGTCAAGGCCGCTGGCGATGGCTTAGAATTGTCCAATAGACCATCCATAAAGGCTCTAATTACATGACAATCTTTTTGTAATAGAACTTCATTTAGTAACAGTTCCTTGACTTGTGCGTTTTGTTTAGTTTTCTTTGTGAGCTGGTTTATTAGGAAATCAGCCACAAAATACTCAGCAAAAGTGCGGTGGATGAAATGCGGCTTACCCTCTTTGTTCCTCTGCGCTATCCCAATCATAGCTAATTCTTCATCTGAAAATGTAGTTCTGTCATAACTTTGCAGAAATGTCACCTGATCCTCAGGAAACAACGCCTCGAAGGCTAACAGCTGATGCTCCAATTGTATGTTTTTCAAATCCCTTTCTCTTATCCTCTCTGCATGAATGTTACTTTGTTCAAATTTAGACTTCTCTGTGAAAAATATGTTATATTTTCTGTCAATAAATGTTTTGTATAACCCCAACAAATCTAGCTTTTGCGGTAACTCAGGCTTGGATTTCTTTGACTCATAAAATGATCTAAATTTCTCTCTAAAAGCCTCGGCTAACATGCGTGTTTGTAATGGGATGCCGGTGAACTCTCTGTCCTTATCGCTAATTGACTGTGCCAACTTTCTGATTAATGCTGTAGCATAAATTTCTAACCGGTGTTCATCCTTGTGTTCAAGATCTGAATTTTCAAGCCAGAATTTCTTTAGAAATTCAACTTGCTCGACTTCGGAGAAGGGCTGTAGGGTGTAGGAGAGCTGTTGCATATTATCCTCCAATTCTTCTCTCAGGTGAGTTCGGGTGGTGACCCACAGCTGCTCTAAGGAAGTCTGCTTCAGGACTTGCAGCATGTCAATGACTGTCTCTTTGTAGCTGGGACTGATTTCATCAAAACCGTCCACCATTAAAACTACTTTGCTAATTTCATTTCCTTCAAAGCTCTTCTTAAACAACTCCTTCTCGAAATGAGATTCAAGCTTTAGCACTTGGTTTAATATAAAGTCAAGTACCCTCGCTTTATCCATCTTCTTCCCTTTCTGAGTCTTCAGTTGTTCTGTGTAGTCGTTTAAGTCAATTCTCACCAGCCAGTGGGCTGGAAAATTTTGCTTGATTTGTTCAGACAAGTGGGTCAATACTGTGCTTTTACCCATTCCTGCTCTGTCAGCAATTAGCATGATTTTGTGGTGCTTTGCTTGCTGTATCAGCTTGTCTAAATCGCTAGGAGTAAAAGAATGGGATTTGTGGGTATCAATGTATTTACGTAATGTCTTCAAATCCCCTTGCGACTGCCGCCAAATGAATTCCCCTGATTTTTCTTTCTGTAGCCAATGTACATTTTTCTTTTTATTCTGTTCACAGAGCTGTTTGAATTCCTGTTCAGTACTTGCTAATAAATCATCAAATTTTTTTTCCATTTTATCATTTGAAATGCCCTGTTTAATAACGATGTTGTGGTTAAAAGTTCTCTCGATATAATACTTTTCATTGTAGCCACTGCAAGCTGACCGTACAGGTTCTTCACCAATTTTAAGCTCCTTTTCGTGTAACAATTCAGCAAGTTGAAAGGAATCTGGCATGGATTCGGCAGATGTCAGTTGATTTAAGGCAACTCTATTGCCTTGAAAAATCACTTTCTTCTTTAGTATTTCTGTCTGCGAACTGGCGGTTAAATCACTCCAAGTTAAATGTTCATCTGTTGTAATGAACCCTTCACAGAATGCTGTTCTAGCTATGTGCTGTATAGTAGCAGCCGTGCTATCATCTGGTTGTGTGGTCAGTATAACTTTCAGAGTCTTCTTCTGTTCTAGAATGCTGAACAATTCCTTAAATATATCTCTTACTTCATCATTAACTGACTGAATGGTTCCGCACGCTATCATCAGTAGATGTGGCTTTTCCATTGATGCCAGTAGTTCTTTCAAGTTTATCAGTCGATTGACTGTTAGCAGGCGCTTTAATTTCAGTATGGTATAGTGATCTTTACTGGAGTAATTGGGCGTACAGGATGTGTTTTGGAGAACCCGGTAAACCTTGGTTATCCCTGTCCAAGCATCCCCATCAACCATTCGTATCTGCCAAACTTGTTTGTCACTAGTAAGAAATTCTTTTAAATCCAGTGCCTCAGGCTTAAAATCAAGTGCGTTTTGCCGAATCTTTGCGACATAACGCTGAGTTTCATTTTGGTAAACCCTATTTCTTATTTCGGGTGAAGATAATTTGGCCTTTATGTTCTCACTTATTTGGGGGAAATGTCGAACCAACCGCTTCAAATATGGAATAAGTTTGTGCAAACTGTTAGCGTCTGGACAACTAACACTTTCTTTGCCAAGCTTGAAGTTCCATAACTTTTGTTCAGCTTCTTTTGTGGCCTCCGTGTTTTCCATTACGGAAAACAGATCCTCAGGCTTAAAGAAATCCGATACGTGCCGTAGCCAAAGGTACCGCTCCAGGAACTCCCTCTCATCCTGATTAAAAATGCTTATACTTTTCGTGCATTCGTCGTAAGCCTTAGTTTGATAACGGAGCTGGTGGTACCCCTTGGGCACTTCGCTAGGAGCAGTGTCAATTACCTCAGGGTGGTAATTATTAAGTTTTTCTGCCCATGTAAAGAAATCGTTCAATTCTGCACCACCCGTTAAGCCCGCACTAACAGGCCAATCGACCACCTCTCGTATTGTCAGCCTGCCTTCATCGTCCTTATATACTTGCCCCGTTTTAGGGTCAAAGGCTTTCACAATTTTGTCCATGCTATGTGTTGCTGTGTTGTACAATGCAGTGTGTTTTTTCAAGAAGCCCATATCAGACAAATCAGTAAAGATTCGATAGATTGTCCCTAAATGTGAGTTACATGTATTGATGCGATTCGGAGCAGATAGATAAATGGTTATGTCTAACTGCTGTAAATCAATTGAACGCCCTTTGTGGCGTACGTCAAATGTGTCGGCCATTTGTGACAACATATCTTTGCAACCTGGGCTCTCAAAAACTACTGTGTGTGGGTGGTATCTCCGTCCAACTTCACGACTGTCTTGCACACTGCTGCTTGTAAGCGGTTCATCTTGTACTGTTTTCAGTTTCTTGCGGGGTGAACTTGTTTTAACTTCAAACCCCTTAGTGTTAATGACAGTGATCTGCGCCAACCTACCCTGTTTGACATCATGACTGACATGCACAGTGTTGCTTGCAGCTGGTTCGTGTTCTTCTCCTGTAAGTCTTTTAAGAAATTTGCCACCTTCCACTTCAAGGTACTCAGTGGTAAAAGCAGTGATCTGCGCCAGCCAACCCCCTAACGAGTGACCGGTAAAAAATAGTTCGAAACTGACCTTATTTTCTTGCTCTATTTCTTGCAGAACTGAGACGACCTTGTTAGCAAATGTGCTGGCGGAACTCATTTGTTCAACGTAGTTGTTAAATAAAACACCTTTAAGATCTGTTACAAGAGCACCAATATTCTTAATATCAGTCCCTCGATGAGCAATCACCACTTGCTGATGTTCCGGGTGCCAATAGGCTGTTCCAAAATAGCCATTCCTTATTCCGAAATGAGACGCTGTCGTTAGAAACTTCCAACCTTCAGGTGGATTAGGGTCTCCATGTTTGCAGTCACGGTATGCCAAGGAGGCAAATTGAGCCAACAAGTTTGGCGTGGGGTAAGGGGACGTTGCTCGGAGTTGCTCAATGGCGGATAATTCTTTCTTGTCATGAAACTCCTTGATTGTTTGTTTAAAATCTTCGTGACTCAATTTAAGATTTTTGTCCACTATTAGTTTTTTTGAGAAAGGTGGCAGAACTGTTGTTGCTGCTTGTTTGCCAGTCTCAGGTTCATGTGATTTATCGTTGATTACCGGCACCTTATTGGAATTGGCCGGAATTGGGTGAGGCTTGTGTGACGCTAATTTGTCTGTGTCTGAGAGGCGCGATTCTACCTGTGAAGTAAAGCTTTTCAACGCGTCAATAATCTCTACATTATTACGTTCTTCAGCCAAATTCAAAGGCGTTTTTCCTTCACCATTTTCAATTGCAGTATCTGCACCTCGAGTGAGCAGAAATTTAACCACCTCCAACTCATTTCTTTTAATCGCCAAGTGCAAAGCAGTGTTCCAATTATCATTACCATCTTGTGCGTTGATATCAGGTTTGGGATTGCTTTCTAAAAGTTTTTGAACCCCTTGTAGTTTTTCTTGTGTTGAAATATTTCTTTTGCGTATAACACTAAACAGTTCCGCATTAAGTTCTAACTCTTCACTATTATAACGCTGGTATCTTTTATGGATGTCTTTGGGCTCCATTTTATTAATTGTACAGAACAGACTGCCTATCTTAGTAAGTGGATTGCCAGAGAAAGGGGACACAATAGAACTTAATCATTGCCTGATATTTTCTAAAGTCAGTTACTTCTTTTGAACGAATTTAATATGAAACTTGATGCGAAATTCTAAAAAAAATTAAATAAAGGTAATCAGTTACACAGACATGTAATGTAGGTTAGGTTAGATTAGGTGAGGTTAGGTTAGTTTAGGTTAGGTTAGGTTAGGTTTGTGTCTGCAGCTAATCAAGTCACATATTTTATTTCTTACTTATGGTAATATAATTAAATGTCATACCGCTCTAATTAAATGCTGCATGAATTATGCAAAATTGATCACATGAAAGGAAATTATGTAAAGTTATGCACAGTATTGTGTTTGTTATATGTGGCACTGGTCTAACAGCGAATAGTCCTTGGTTTTATCCTGTTGATTTATCAAAATTTTAATAGTAGTTCACAGCCCTATCTAACCGACCTTTTGTTGCCTGCTATATACTCACTATCAACTACGTACGGCCTTGTGGCGTTTTCTTATTTAACGCCTGTAGTAAAATTTACTGCCAGCAGTTTTGGACACTTCCCCTTAGCCTGCAGCATAGTAGTGTTCTACAGGCACAATTTGGTTAGCTTCCTGCCGGAGTTCAGCAGCTCACAAGACACTAAACTTCAGTACACAACTGATAATATTGCCTGCTGAGTGACGTGTTGGTCACTGCCACTGTGAAGTGTTCAGTGCTGCGTATGGTCACTGTCACTCTAAACTGTTCAGTGTTCCTTATGGTCACTGTCACTCTGATGTGTTCTGTCCTCTTTATGGTCACTGTCACTCTGAACTGTTCAGTGCTCCTTATGGTCACTGTCACTCTGCTTCTTACCTCCGCTCTGCAGTGGTAATGAACGCCCCCAGTCCTCGTACAGCCTCACGTCAACCCGATGCAGCAGCCAGTCACTCCTGCCATTTCAACACTGTGCTGTACCCAAGATCCATCAGTGAATGTCAACTGCCATCAAAACCCAGTCGTGGCATTCGAGATGGTGCTTTTTCAGTCCAAAATTACTGCAAAATTTTTTCAAGTCACAGCATTATCCTCACTGGCACTTCTGCAGACCTGTCAACATATATATATATATATACATAAATATATATGTATATATATAATGCTATATAATGTACAATCGGCTTCGGTGGTCTAGAGGTAGCGTGCTGGCCTTTGGTACCCAAGTTCGCGGGTTCAAACCCGGGCGAAGCCGTCGGATTTTTAAGGGCGAAAAATCCTCAGCACGCCTTCCTTCGGACGGGAAGTAAAGCCGTCGGTCCCATGTCGCAGATTTGCGGCATGTAAAAGATCTCTAGAATTACGTGGAAGTCGAATTCTAGACGAAATTTGTCTGAACATTTTTCGCCCACGTAGAGTTGCATTGCATTGCTTTCCGATATAATTTGTACAGTGCAAATTGAAAGTCATCATTGCTGTAATGCAGTACACTGACATGTAACTTGCACAGCGCAAATTGCAAATCACAATTGCTGCGTTGCAGTAATGCATAATACAACATGTACACTGCTATTTGCACGTCGCCAATGCAGCATTGCAATGCAATATTACAATGCAAGTTGAAAGTCATCATTGCTGTAATGCAGTACACTGACATGTAACTTGCACAGCGCAAATTGCAAATCATAATTGCTGCCTTGCACTAATGCATAATGCAACATGTACACTACAATTTGCACGTCACCAATGCATCATTGCAATGCAATATCACAGTGCAAATTGCAAGTCATCATTGCTGCACTGCAGTAACATTGTACAAAAGTGGAACGAAATATTGATTCCTGCAGTAAAGTTAATGCAGTCAGACTTAACAGCAGGTGACATGTTTAGTGTCACAATGTAACGTTATATGTACACAGCGGGAGTGTAACTGTTGGATTGTAGCAGAAGTTATGGTGTGTAGAATTGAATTATATCCGTCAGTGACACTTGACACTATATTTATTATATTCAGTGTGATTTAAATATTCGCGTAAGTTCCATCACCGTATTTATTTAAGTGTAATTTTATTACAATAAAATTTATTTAACTTAAATTATAACCTTCCGAATTTCACTGTTGTCTATTTCCAATTAACCCTTAAGAACCTTGCGTCCTATATATAGGACGGGCGTACTGCTACCCTCCAGATGTTGCATTTTATATATACTTTTTCAACAAATACAAGTACTGAGTATTTTAAACATGCTGCACACTCTCCATTTTTCTCTTCAAAATGCCGTTTATTTCATAGTGCTACCTTTTTTGTTTCCTGTATTATTCACAATTTACATACAGAGTGTGCTAAAATTTAAATGTAAAACTCCGGTGCCAAAAGGTTAACAGTTCTACTTCTGTATCTCGATATCCCCTGACCACACAGGGCCACATCTGCCATGCCCTACTGTCTTACATCTGATAGTTCCATTCGAACTTGCTTTGATTAAAGAGATATTATATATATATATTATGTACAGCTACGATCGGAAACCATCATCTTATATGGATGTTATATATAATTGCTTTGTTCTTATAGGTTTAGGAGTGTTCGAAAAATTTTGAAACCCAACTGTTAGCTTCGTCGTGCCTGTCTGTAACTCCGTTTTTCCTCAAGAAACAACTCTTATGCCACTGGACAGGTTTCCATGACATTTGACACTGGAGAATTTTTCGAAAATCTGTTGAGGTAGTTCACTTCTCCGTAAAATATGATTTTATGAAGAAAAAAATATATATCACTATCACTAATTGGAAGGAATATTTGTTGATTTGTTGATCACTGCGACATTACCTGCCAAGACGCCACATGTAATTTATAACTTCGGTGCAGCCTAACAAGTTTGCAATACCCCGAAGATGGAGGCAATACGATCCTTCGAAGCTTCTAGAACTGCGCCAAATCCCACAAGAACCGAACCGTCAGCACACAACAGCACCACAGCAGACAGAACCTGAAATCAGGCAACAGTAAGGCCTGCTAACTGAACTGAACAATTCCTTTATCACTGTTGTCCTTCTAACCAGGTTGTACAGTCACAATCTGAGTGTGTAAATGGCTGTTCTGTTTGTTAACGTGTTGATGGGTGACTTGTTTCAGTTTCAGAAGTCGAAATTTCTATTCAGAACAATGGACCGAGTCACTTCCTGGACCCTAGCTTTAGCGAAGTAAAATTTCTAATATTCCAGCCAGACTCCATATGTACAATGTGTAATGCGTTCTGAAAAACTGTGTGGTTCTTACTTAGGTATCTTGCTTTTTCAGTGGCGAATCTTCCAGTATGGCTAGTCTTTCACCCCCAAACCATTGAAATGGAGGAAATGACTGAATTCTTCTGTAAAAAAGAAAGATAAAATGTATACGTGTTTTTTTTCGAAAAACTTTACAGTGCGGCACGACAATGCCGCATGAAATGTAATTTTCACAGTGCAAATTGTAAGTCATCAGTGTTGTAATTCAGTAACAATTAAGGTACCTGCGACAATGCAAATTACAAGTCACCAGTGCTGTACTGCAATAACATATAATATGACATATTGCAAATTGCAAGTAGCCAGTTCTGTACTGCAATAACGTATATGACTCATTGCAAATTGCAAGTCGCCAGTTCTGTACTTCAATAGCGTATGACACATTGCAAATTGCAAGTCGCCAGTTCTGTACTGCAATAACGTATGACACATTGCAAATTGCAAGTCGCCAATTCTGTACTGGAATAACGTATAATATGACACATTGCAAATTGCAAGTCGCCAGTTCTGTACTGCAATAACTTATGACACATTGCAAATTGCAAGTCGCCAGTTCTGTACTGGATTAACGTATAATATGACACATTGCAAATTGCAAGTCGCCAGTTCTGTACTGCAATAACATATAATATGACACATTGCAAATTGGAAGTCGCCAGTTCTGTACTGCAATAACGTATAATATGACACATTGCAAATTGCAAGTCACCAATTCTGTACTGCAATAACGTATAATATGACGCATTGCAAATTGCAAGTCGTCAGTGCTGCACCGCTATGATGTTTAACAGAATTTTTACAATTCAAATTGCAATTCATCAAGGCTACATTGCAAATAAAGTATAATATAGTTTCCACAGCGAAAATTGCAAGACTGCAATTCTCTAACGCAGTAACATATAATGTAATTTCCACAGTACAAATTGCATGTCATCGATGTTGCAATCTACTCAGGTATAACGAAAGTTGCACAGTGCAAATTGCAGTTCACCCGTTCCATACTGCAGTACCGTATAGTGTATTTTGCACAGTGAAAATTGCAGTTCACCCGTTCCATACTGCAGTACCGTATAGTGTATTTTGCACAGTGAAAATAGCAAATCTCCGGTGCTTTACTGAAATACCAAATAATACAACTGCACAGTGCAAATTTAAAATCGTTAGTGCTGCACTGTTATAACGCACAATAAAATTGCAACACTCAAATTACAAGTCACTGATGCTGCACTGCAGAATCATATAATATGACTTGCAGAGTGCAAATTTTATTTATACGGTTCTGTAGTGCAGTTACAACATGTAATAATTTGCACAGTGCAAACTCAAATTTGCCACAGGTGCACTGCAGTACCACGTAATAAGTTGACACAGCACAAATTGCAAGTTACTTGTACTACATTGCATTGCCTTCCGATATAATTTGTACAGTGCAAATTGAAAGTCATCATTGCTGTAATGCAGTACACTGACATGTAACTTGCACAGCGCAAATTGCAAATCACAATTGCTGCCTTGCAGTAATGCATAATGCAACATGTACACTACAATTTGCACGTCACCAATGCATCATTGCAATGCAATATCACAGTGCAAATTGCAAGTCACCATTGCATCATTGCAATGCAATATCACAGTGCAAATTGCAAGTCACCATTGCATCATTGCAATGCAATATCACAGTGCAAATTGGAAGTCACCATTGCTGCACTGCAGTAACATTGTACAAAAGTGGAACGAAATATTGATTCCTGCAGTAAGCTTAATGCAGTCAGACTTAACAGCAGGTGCCATGTTTAATGTCACAATGTAACGTTATATGTACACAGCGGGAGTGTAACTGTTGGATTGTAACAGAAGTTATTGTGTGTAGAATTGAATTATATCCGTCAGTGACACTTGACACTATATTTATTATATTCAGTGTGATCTAAATATTCGCGTAAGTTCCATCACCGTATTTATTTAAGTGTAATTTTGTTACAATAAAATTTATTTAATTTAAATTATAACCTTCCGAATTTCACTGTTGCCTATTTCCAATTAACCCTTAAGAACCGTGCGTCCTATATATAGGACGGGCGTAGTGCTACCCTCCAGATGTTGCATTATATATATATATATATATATATATATATATATATATATTTTTTTTTCATCAAATACAAGCACTGAGTATTTTAAACATGCTGCACACTTCCATTTTTCTCTTCAAAATGCCGTTTATTTCATAGCGCTACCTTTTTTGTTTCCTGTATTATTCACATTTTACATACAGGTGTGCTAAAATTTAAATGTAAAACTCCGGTGCCAAAAGGTTAACAATTCTACTTCTGTATCTCGATATCCCCTGACAACACATGCCACATCTGCCATGCCCTACTGTCTTACATCTGATAGTTCCATTCGAACTTGGTTTTATTAAAGAGATGATATAATTTGTTATATATATATATATATATATATATGATAACGGCTGGCCTTTGGTAC
>Ga0268261_10001999_pt1 | contig 14470 bp, 5 predicted proteins | sample TergutNc150P1_FD_190353 | JGI IMG/M metagenome (GOLD analysis project Ga0268261, IMG submission 190353) | Nasutitermes corniger P1 segment gut microbial community from laboratory colony in Florida, USA - Nc150 P1 (SPAdes) (version 2) | ecosystem: Host-associated > Arthropoda: Insects > Digestive... | reverse complement strand
TGGGCCTGTGAGGCCTGAAACATGTAGAGGAAAGAAGATAGCAGTTATTGTACGTAAACAAAAAAGCAGTGTATCAAGTTGGAAATAAAGAATAAATTATACTGAGATGCACGGTCAACAAGATATCAAGGTGACCTGAGGAATTCATTAGCTGTTATTTTGTCTCTATAAATGCTACTGATTTCGGTTATTGAACTCTCTCACTAAATAATCATCAAGACGATTACAACTACCAGAGTACCGGCTGTCGCATATCATCAGTATTAGTGAATCAGAACTACATATACGAAGAATATAATTAACTTGTGCACGAATATTGTAAAGATTTACTGAGCGACGAGAAACTTCGTTCTCCTGATTTTCAAAGGTAAGACGTACTAACTGTGTTGAACTAACTGCGTTTAATTAACTGTGATTAATTCAGTAATTTCTGATTAGAACATTGTGTCGAGATGAGTAACTTTCGGAACTAACTTAGAAATTCATTTAACTAAATTTCAAATTTAATCGCAACATAAAGAGGCAAAATAACTATTCAAATAACCATTCAGATTAACAGTTTCAGTATAACTATTTTACATTGAACTATTTTCTATGATCTCTTCATTGTTGTGTAATATTAACTTGTTAACTTTTTTATTATTTGACATTTACTCTTTTTATAGATTAGAATATATATTGACTTTTATATTTAAAGACGAAACACTTTGAGTGATTGCTAGCTTATCCTTGTGTCCCCAAAATCTTTAATTTAATAGACAATCGTCTATTTGGTGGCAGCTTTCTACCGTCAATACTGGTAACTACGAACCCTCGTCATTCCGCTATCATTTCCCCCTCATTAGTGCTTAACCGAATAAAACTGATAGAAATTCCGTATCTTTCGGCGGGGCACTACATAAACATTCCTTGAAATAAGCCTCATGCAAACGGACGAGAGATGTGTAAATCAGAAACCGCAGCCGGGAACTTTAAAGTGGGCTGTTACATAGCTTTACGCAAACTTGCCAGTAAGTTTGTTCTAGTTTATGCCATCATAGGAATCTAAGATTATCAGAAATAACAAAACATAAATGACCAAAATGTCTACGTTAATGTTGTTAGTTTGATGAGGGAAGGGTAAGGAGCGAAAAAATTATATTATAGCCCAGGAGAGAAAATTAAATACAGGGTCATCGAAAAAGATGGACGTAATTTGAAACCGCTATAACCTAAAAAGTACTGGACGAATTTACACGTTTGGCATCTTAAAATGTTCAAAAAAGTTTAAAGTTTTAGACTTACCTTAGTACATTTATAAATTAATTATTTTAAATTAACTTTAAAATTAATTTTAAAATAATTATTGTAAAATTAAACTTAATTTAAACAGCGGACCAATACCCTGACCACCTAGAAGCCCAGATCTCTCTCCACTTGATTTTTTCCTGTGGGGTACATTAAGAACATTGTGTATGCTGAGAAGATAAGGAATATCCAGTACTTGCAAGAAAGGATCACATCAGCTATTGAAACTGTAACACGATACATGATTCAGAAAATGTGGCAGGAGATAGAATTTGGTTTGGACGTCTCCAGAGCTACAAACGTTGCACATATTGAAATGTACTAAGATAAATCTAAAACTTTATAATTTTTTGAACATTTTAAGACGCCAAACGTGTAAATCCGTCTAGTACTTTTTAAGTAATAGCGGTTTCAAATCCCGTCCATCTTTTTCGATGACCTTGTATAAAGAAAAATGGATTAAATACAAAATAAAAGGAAAAAAGTATTACAAATTTGTAAGACAACCAAATGATAACAGAATAAGTCATTTCAAAAAATTGGATTATGTGGGTAAAACACCAGCAAGTAGGAACAACTATAATGATTATATTAAAAAATAATAAAAATTTAAAAAATTAACGTCTTCCATCTCTAAATTACAGAAATGTATTATTTCATATATTCCTTACACAATAGAACAAACGTGTGGCGAATGTCACTGAGTAGCGCACCTGGCCACACGGGATATGTGTAGCCCAAGCAGCAAAACTGCATGACAGTTGAAAGAACACCTGGTAGTACAAGAACGAGCTGCAAGGGAAACTTTTCTGTGTGAGACAAGATACAGAGTGGTTGCATGCACGGGCAGACTGGAGAAATTGTGCGCAGTAGCAGAGATAAAGTGTTTATATATAACATACTTTTGTGTTGGGAATTCGTAACCATACCAGCACAAACATATCATAAGTTTTCGCAAGAATATGAAGGTGTTTCAGGGAGGGATATAAATTGCAAGAGTTTGAAAACAGGATTATTAAAACGTATTAAGTTAGAAGGATGAAGTAAGGAAACAGTTTACAACAGAATTTGTCAGTGGCGGGCTGATACTGAAGCTATATATAATTTATATTATTTCAAAAAGTATGTTATAAAAACAATGTCATCAGTATAACTCTAACCTAACACTGTCTGGAAGTGCGTTTATATACATACACAAATAACTACATGTTCCATGAGTCGCTCGCTTAATCTAAATTATAAAGTATAATCTTCTTGGTTTTTTAAATTTAATCTAAGAAAATCTGCTTTTTTGTGTGTTTCAATAGCCTATTTTACTGGTCATCAGCCGCTTTCAGTGACCTATTTCGGTTGAAGGGTAGACAACTGCAAAATTTGTATCATCGTGCCACAAAAATCTGTATCTTTTAAATATTTCATGCGGGGGGGGGGGGCATTATCAGCAGCCTCCCTTGGGTGCACCCCTGGTTTGCGACACAACATAAAGAAAGTAATTATACGTGTAGGTGGCCTTAACTTATTACGGTAGTTACAAATAAAAACTACGATGGATTAGAATTTGTCTAGCATAAGTACTGCACGTGTATGCAACGAAGTCATATTCAGCAGAGGGCGTTCTAGGAAAAGTCTGATTGGAATACCAAGAATGGTAAAAGACGTAATTTCAAGACGTTCTTAGTAAGACTGGTTGTCAATAAATGGCACATATTTCTCCTGTCCAGTGGCGGGCTTTGGCATTGACGGTGCCAAATCGTCGGTTTCCGATACCAAAGATTTAGTTTATGCGTAGGGATGACATATAAAGAGGCGTGAGAAAAAGGTAAAAAGGATGGGTTCTCAAGTGATTTAAGGCACTATTCTCCAATTTCTTTGGTGCAGTAAGAAAATCACGAAAGGTTTTTGTTAGGAAAAGTGTCTATCGAACATACCATCGAATCCCACTTCCGAAGACGAAGCAGAAGTACGATGTTAAGCAGTAAAACATTATGATAATGGTTACATAGTAAAGAATACATTTAAAGGGTATGTTAAAATAGATTTATTATAAAACTCTTGATAACAACAAAGAGGAAAGTATAATAAAACGAACTCAACGTGTTGCCTTTGTTATCAGTTACATTTAATCCTTTCTACTTTCTTAACATCTTGCCTTAATTTTGTCCATAGACTTTCGAATAAAACTTTTCTCTACAAACATACTGCGCCATCGTAGATTTTCTATGACTTATTTAGATTTTGCCGGCATGAGCGCTGTATGTAACTTTACCGGTACTGTCGATGGAGGAACTCGATGACGAATACACTCCCTTGCCGGTCGAAGTGCCACTGCCACCTACTCCTGCGGATCCATCATCTGAAGAGCCGATTCTTGAAAGCAGTATGTTACCATCCCCACTGTCCCCGTACCTGCGCCAAACAGTTTACAGAATCAGTCCTAGACATTCTCTGGACGAATGAAGCTAAATTCCCAGCAGAGCCGGTTCTTTGCTTTCACCATCCCGTCCAGACCGCATGTGGGGTCCATACTGTGGGTTGCAGGTGCTCTTGTTCCGGAATTTGTGGTTGATAACTCACGTTCATCTAGTGCTTAAGTGACAATACACGGAATTTTACTGCCAAAACTCCAAAAATGACAACGGTCTGAATGAGAATGGGCATTTCCTTTTGTGTTATTAGCATCGAGTGCACGTAATTTAAGTAAAAATGTTTAGGTTCTGTGCACTGATCAGTATGTTATATTTATGAAATTATTGATAGAATGTTATTGCGATATGGCACAGTGAATCTGCAGGAAACCCTGCGAGGTAAATATTGTTTGCGTACGTGCCCCAAAGTTACTTGCACCTCAAAACCAAGTTCAATCAATTTCTTAAATACCGCTCTTTATTCAAGAAAGTGCGGCATACCGTAAATACAGACGTTCGCAGTTTTAGTTGGACCATATTCTTTATAGTAAATATGTAACGAATTAAAACAAAAGACATTTTCGGAATACGCACTGAATTCAGCTCAAGGTGTAGTGTTGTCAGATATGCCTAATAATATAAACCTATTGATATGAAATAAAGAATTACCAAAGTCAGTGGAGCGTACACAATGAAAAATACATCGGAAACCCAATGTACCCCATTTTAACACAGTTTTACATATTGTTTACTCTTATTAATATGTAAAAACAATTTAACTTTGTAACTCACAGTAGAAAAATTGGCTGTTAAAGTTAATTTATTTAGCATCTTGTGAAACGAAGTGAATTTCAAATAATACGGAATAAAAAGGAGCTGAGTTTCTCTCTCTGAAACTGAGTTTCTCTATTTGGTGTAACTAGCAGTAACACATGCTAGTGCGTGAAAAGCATGATTCTCGTCTGATCTTCACTAACATCAAGGCCAACCGCTTGTCAGGGCGTAATGAACAGGTGCACCCGCAGTCACTTGTGTCTTATTCTACAAAAAAAATATCTGCTGCTTCTTTTATGTGATTTACTTCTTTCTGTAAACATTAATTTCGACTTGTTAAGAAATAAACTGGAAAGAACGCCCGTAAACCTCACTCATTTAAATCCTCGTGATGTCGGTCTGTATACATGGTTTATATGTTTGAAACTCTCGAATGGCATAGACGTAGGCGTGTTCATCGCCTTTAGCTTCCTAATCGTTTCAATTTTTATATTCTCACATCTCCGCATCCTCCGATTCGAATGCACATAAAATTTATCGCTATAAATACACTTGAGCTTGCCCCTTATAAGTAAATTCTACTACTACTAACTGAACCAACTTACACCCCCTTTGTAGCAGAGTAAGGAATGTTGCTACACCTTCAATGACTGTAATTGACATGACTGCTACAGGTATAGCAGTAGTGTAACAATGGCGGCTAATACTGTCACGGTCGTACATTTGTCTACTGGTGTGTGAGACACTGATTGAAACAGAATAGTGTGCTTTTCACGTAACGCGTTTCTTGCCTCCTATTTTCATTAAATTTTCCTAGCCTATTAATAGCTAAGGGAATACACTAGCATTCATTACCTTTACAGATATACACTTAAAAATATTCAAATAATCACCGAGGAAGTGACCGAGTATTTGTACCAATTTTTGCTTAAACGGCATTCATAAAAGGTGCTACTGTCAGGAGCTACTATGGCCTCCTCACTCGGAATGAGGTAGCATTTTTTTACAAATTTAGTTTCAATACAAATTATTATAAGCATGTGCTGACCACTTTGTCATTAAATTGGTGAAAGGGATGTTCTATTGTATACTACATTTGTGGGGCTTATTGATGAGGGAAAATTTTTCAGTGGCTGGTAGGCTAGATTAAAGTTGTAGTAGTTGAGCTATCACTGCAGTAAATACGACAGTAGACTTAAAATATATTTAAACACAAATAAATTGACGTATCTATCTACCACAGTCTTGAAAATTTCAGGTCGTTAGTAGGACAGATGTGCATTTATATGTTGGTATTTTTAATGTGAGTAGTGCAAAGATTAATTTAAAGCTGAGGCTTGCGATTTCTGTTAACTTTAAAATTCTAGCTGACAGCAGACCCTCAGAGTGTTTTCTCTGGGGCATACAGTTAAAAATATTACATTTCTATTAGTCCCAATCAAACTTACCCGCCGGCTCCATAGTCATGGCCAAAGACTAAACCACTTTGGCTCGAGCTAGAGGCGGAGCTCTGAGACGAACTTCCACTGCCGCTGCCTCCATAACCTCCCCCTAAACCACTGCCTATAACTGCATCACCTCCATGTCCTCCACCGGCGCTGATGCCTCCTCCTGCCGTACCACTGTTGCTTGAACTACCAGAGCTTGAGTAACTTTTACTGCCTTCAAATCCATTTCCTTCACTTCCGACTTTTCCGCCTCCTCCAAATCCGCCGAGTCCTCCACTGTTACTTCCTCCAATAGCACCACTACTGCTGAAACTACCAGAGCTTGACTTACTTCCGCTGCCTCCAAAACCACCTCCTTCACGTCCGTCTTTTCCTCCTGCACCGAATCCACCGATTCCTCCATGGGTTGCACTACTACCGCAACAAAATCCTCCATAGCCTCCTCCATTCAAACCACCGCCTCCTCCGTATGCACCAGTGCCACTTACCCCAAATCCACCGCTTCCTGCTAGAGAACTGCCTCCAGATCCAACATTACCAACACCTCCGAAACTATTTCCACTCAGGCCAACCCCTCCTCCATGACCGTCACTTCCACCGTGTCCAAATCCGCCACTATCTGCATGAGAGCCACTACTGCCGCCTCCAAATCCGACATTTCCACCTCCGCCGTAACCGCTTCCACTCAAGCTACCGCCTCCTCCGTGCGTACCACTTCCACTGGCTCCATATCCACCGCTGTTTGAAAGAGCGCCACCACTGCCATCTCCAAATCCTACATTTCGACCTCCTCCAAAACCAGCTCCAATTAGGCCTCCCCCAACTCCGTCAAGGCCACCGTGCCCAAATCCGCCACTGCCTGCATGCGAGCCACTATTGCCGCCTCCAAATCCTTCGCTTCCTGCATGTGTTCCACTACTACTCGTACTTCCTCCAGATATGCCACTTCCTCCGCCTCCAAATCCGACATTGCCACTTCCTCCAAAACCGCTTCCACTCAGGCCACCGCCTTCTCCGTGAGCGCCACTAACACCGTGTCCAAATCCGCCAGTTCCCGCAAGGGACCCACTACTTCCGCCTCCAAACCCGACATTTCCACTTCCTCCAAAACCGCCTCCACTCAGGCCACCGCCTCCTCCGTGAGCGCCACTATCACCATGCCCAAATCCGCCACTTCCCGCAAGGGACCCACTACTTCCGCCTCCAAACCCGACATTTCCACTTCCTCCAAAACCGCTTCCACTCAGGCCACCGCCTCCTCCGTGAGCGCCACTATTACTATGTCCAAATCCGCCACTCCCCGCAAGGGGCCCACTACTTCCGCCTCCATACCCGACATTGCCACTTCCTCCAAAACTGCTTCCACTCAGGCCACCGCCTCCTCCATGTGCGCCACTGTCACTATGTCCAAATCCGCCACTCCCCGCAAGGGACCCACTACTTCCGCCTCCAAACCCGACATTTCCACTTCCTCCAAAACCGCTTCCACCCAGGCCACCGCCTCCTCCGTGAGCGCCACTATCACCGTGTCCAAATCCGCCACTGCCCGCAAGGGACCCACTACTTGCGCTTCCAAAACCGACATTTCCTCCTCCTCCAAAACCACTTCCACCACCTCCTCCGTGAAGGCCACCAATACCGCCTTCATATCCATTATGTCTGTCTCCTTTACCTCCTCCAAAGCCACTGCCTCCACCTCCCTCATGTCCACGACCTCCATATCCACTTCCCACATATCCACCTGTAAATCCACTGCTCCCTCCGTGAGCACCAATACCACCGGTTCCAAACCCGCCACCTCCATGTCCTATTCCTTTTCCAGCGCCGCCAAATTGTCCTCCGAAGGACCCGCTGCTGGCAGAGGAGCTACTTTGGCTGAGGCTGCTGCTCCCACTTCCTGCTCCGCCACCACTACCAACACCTCCATGTCCTATTCCTTTTCCAGCGCCGCCAAATTGTTCTCCGAAGGACCCGCTGCTGGCAGAGGAGCTACTTTGGCTGAGGCTGCTGCTCCCACTTCCTGCTCCGCCGCCACTACCACCACTAGAGCTTGACGAGCTGCTCTTGCTGAAGTTGATACTCCCGCCTCCACTGCTGGAGGATGAGCTGCTTTGGCTGGAGGAAAAGCTGCTACTGGGGACTCCGAACAGGAATGGCCCACTTCCTGGTTGACCGGGACTACGTCGAAACCTGCTGTCCTTCCCAGTTATGCCTGGCTCAACTTTTCCGTGTTGCAACTTTCCCCTCTTCACCAGAAAGTATTCAACGTCATCTAACCTTGACACTAGGGCAATTGGCAACTTTCTTCTCTCTTCTTCGAAGTAGGGGATGGAATGGCCCGACAAGACGTCTACCGTTTCATCGGTGACATCAGGAACTGCTTCTACGAAACGGATATAACTTTCGACTGGTGCGGGAGAAGGAATTTCTTCAGTGGTGTCCTTCACTTCATATGGCAAGTAGTCATCGTCATCTGTAAATGAGGAAAACGAATAACCGTTTATCTGTCATTAGCTTTTCCAGCAGTGTTACGTAGTCGCGTACAGTGAAGATTAGAGTGAAATTAGAAATTACAGCTGCCCGTTAGAAATGAACTACACGTAGTTGGACCCCAAAAATAAAATCTACTGGTACCGTAGCAAGTTACACAAAGTCAGGTCACTCATACCATATTCTTTTCATTTGTATAAGCGTTGTCGCTATTATAATCATCACCACAGTTACCTTGGCGGATTTCACATTGTACGCGTTTATGTAAATTTCAGAACGTATTACTCTTCATATAAGTATTGGTACTTACCTTACTCACACCTCTGTAGGAACTACACATTTAAACTTTATGTGTCACCTGATAGTTACAAGAGGACTGCGTTTATAAATAATTATCCAAAACACTTGACAGGAATTTGTATTGCAGAGCTGATAGTCTCCTGGTGGGTCAGAAATTGCTCGCTTTTTAAGAAATCAGAAGTTCGTTGTCGTTTTGACAGAATTCCATATCTTGTCACTACCCTTAGCCAAATAAATCTTGTACTTTCAAACCTACATTTTTAATGTCCATTTTAACATAAATTAACGTCTCATCTACCCCTGAGTCTACCAAATGATCTTGAAGGCTTTACAAAGAAACCTTTTGCAAATCTCTCATACTGTCCGTATACGCTAGATGTCCCGCCGTTCCCATTGCCAACGATCTGATCATCTTAATCTTAGGTAGTGGATATCGTAAATTATAAAGTTCCTCATTATGCAGTTTTTACAGCCACCTACCTCTTCGCCTCTCATAGGGCCAAGTATTCTTCTTAGTACCCTACTCTCAACGGGTTTGATTCCCGATGGGATCACTGAGATTTTTAATTGACTTAATCATTCCGCCGCACTGTGGCCCTGGAGTCGACCCAACCTCTGATAGATGAGAGTAATGGATATTTCCTGGGAGTCGGCGGTCGGTGCGTAAGGCTGACAACTTTACCATCTTCATGTGCCACTTGTTTATAAATACTAGGAGCCTCAAAACTCCTGGAGCCCTAAGAGTTTGTCTAGGCCTGTAATGGAATAGCTTTACCCTGCCCTGCTCTAAAACACTTTCGATCTCTCTATGCTCTTCCACCAAAATGAGGGACCAAGTTTTCTCGTACACAAAGAAATAAGTACAATTACACAGGAGCTATATTTGGTCTTATCTTAACGCGGCAGCCGGCGTGGGTCCTTTGTCACATACGTAAGAATCCTGCATTAAAAAAAATGAAATCAAATGAAGAAAGAAAGAAAGAAAGAAAGAAAGAAAGAAAGAAAGAAAGAAAGAAAGAAAGAAAGAAAGAAAGAAACCAAGAATTTATTATGGTTGTTTTATCTCTGCTCTTCAACTTATTCAACAGACGAATCTAGAAGTTCCGTCTCCAGAGTTTTAAGTAGGCCTCTCACCTTCTGAAAACTTCTTTCTCCACAAGATTGAACTCTTTGCTTAAAAGATTAGCAAATTATTTTTAGGATTTTGAATAGTGTTAAATTTTCCCTTCTTCTGTTAATTCTACTAATAATTTTGTTAGGATTGATTTAATATCATGCCCGAATTTTGTTTCTTATAAGAACACAATCCCTCTGATTTTACGCGCAACAACTGCACTTAAGGTACGTGATACTATAAAGGAAACATGACGAACTGTATGAGAAGTTTAATAACACAAGTATCTGTTGCTTTGGATGCCTACATTCCTGCTAAATGACAACCACGTATCATTCAAGCAAAACACATATTGTCCTATCTTTTATTTTTCGAGCACTAAGCCTGCGATTCGAGATTTTCCCAGTAGTTGGAGGCCTGCATTTTTCTATAACACGGCAATGTTGATAAGGATCTTTAATGGATTATTTCGGCGACATAATGAATCAACAAGCATCAGAATCGCCTTGCGTAAGAAATAACTCATGTACCTTTGCTCAGGGAACCGATATAGAATAGGTTCTTTATGTATTTCAGTAGTTTAAATTTTTAAGACTCTTACACATAGACAGAAAAATTATTTCTGAGTGGTCGCTCCCAGGCTTTTTCTTCTAATTTCTTCTTCGACGTAATTCTTACTTGTTATTGTCACTGCTGGTTTTGTCTTTCAAATATTTACCACATATTTTATGTTGTGATTTAGTCTTGATTTATCGAGAGAGGACTTAGATATACTGCAGCTATTTTAACAAGTACTTAGTTTCATCAGCTCTGTACCAACTTTATTATGTTCGTTGATCAGCCTAGCTAATTGACACCGGATACATGAAACATTAGTTGATGTTTCCTATTTAATTGCAATACCACTTGTTTTCTTTTAATAATTTTGATCGCAGGAAAGTTTATGTCCTGCATCAAAGGCAGGTTATGTGTGCAGTGTTAATTAAGAAGTTAAAGAAAAGTACATTCTAACATATGTTTGAAGAACTCTGTCAAGAAACTGACAAATATTGAAAGTGATGACACATTCGGACAGGATTTTCCTGTGACTCAGTTATCTGGGAGCCCTTCACTGAACCGTGCGTGTAATGTGTAAAGAGCTGTTTTTGTCATGCCTTTGTGACACTGAAGTAGATTGGTCACAGTGCTCTCCATTGTTGCATGTTTATTTTTTGTAGGATAGATTATTTCGGAAATAATTTTCTGATATCAACTTGTAATTCAGCTTTAACATTTATCTACGAGCAAAACATGCGTTGGTTGGTAAAACGTGCATCAGGCGGGACAGTAATCTGTATTGAATAATTCAAGAATTATTAAAGCCCGTGCCACTCTGTTGTTGTTATTATTATTATCATTATTATTAGTATTAGTAGTAGTAGTAGTAGTAGTTGTTGTTGTAGTACTACTACTACTACTACTAGTAGTAGTAGTAGTATAGTCGTAGTAGCATCAGTAACAACCACAGGTAATAAGAGTAGGAGAAGGAGCAATATTGGGTGTAGTATAAAAAAATAAAAGGCGAAAATGTCCCTGTACATACAGGGGAGTGGCCGTATCGTTTTACACATTAACTTCGATACTGGATAGTAGCGAGTGGTAAGTTTCACGCCCTGCCGCTTAAAGCCCGGTACCCTTGCAATAGGATGTCGGATGGGTTCCAGAGCTGCTCAGGACCTTATGGAGAAGAAAAGATGTCTTGTCCCTGAAGGGATGACACGATTATTAATGTAGTCCAGTCCGTAACCTAGTCGCTATACGGAATACGCAACGACTACTATCACAGCAGCAGGAAATATGTTAAAAGAAAGCAAAAAAGGCGCAGTTAGTAATCAAACATCAGGGATATCTACAGAAAATTGATAATACCGTGATTAACAATGCATAGTTACTTCTTCTGCTGCTGCTACTACTACTACTACTACTACTACTACTACTACTACTACTACTACTGCTACTATTACTACTACTGCTGTTGCTGCTGCTGCTGCTGCTGTTGCTGCTGCTGCTGCTGCTGCTGCTGCTACTACTACTACTACTACTACTACTACTACTACTACTACTACTACCATCACTAACAAGTTCTATGCATACGTAATTGCGTCACAAATATAAATATTTTAATATGTTCATTACGGCTAATATCCCAATTCCCATTGGGTCCCGCTTTCATAAATTAGATTCTAGTGATCTAGTGATCAATTCATGACTGTAAGCATTACTTCCACGAGAGAAGAAATAATAAATTCACGGAGCAGTGTCTTTTTTGAAAAGCTGACAGCAACTGTGTGCTTTAGAAAAATGCCCTTTTTATTGAATCTCACGTTTCAGTATTTAATTTCTCGCGGCTTGTCCTATACTCTTCGCAAGCAGTCCGTATCTTCTAACCGTAATTCGTACACATCTATTTTAGAAGCATTCTTTCTCCTACGTCAAGATCTTCTATGTTTACTGCAATATTTACGTCAATATCTGGCTCATGCAAGGTATAAAATGCACCTATCCTTGACTGATAGAATGAACTCAGGCAAAAAATACATGTTATGAAGCGTCTAAATCTGTACTTTTCTGCAACCTTCAGCTTCTTCTCCTTCCGTTGGTGCAAATATTCACCTCATCATTTTTGACATGTAGCCCATTACATTTCATTTTTGTAAGGAACTATGCGTCCCATCTGTACAAAGCGACGGGAAAAAGTTTACATTTATAGATTCCAATATTCAAGTTAATCTGAAAGAACATGGAAAGTTATGATATTCTGAAACGAACGAGAGAAAATCTTTTAAGAATTTAACATAACTTTAATTCTATCATGAATAAAATTTAGCTTCGCTGCTGTGTTCTCTAGTACTTGTTTGCAAGGTTTTACTTGATATTTTTTCTCTGAACCCGAATTAGAACCACCAGTGCCACAGAGCATACTTAGATCACGTGCTAATCTGAGCCAGTTCCAGGTACCTACCTTCGTCAAGATCAATTTTCGTATATACTTATTAGTATTTTCTTTCCATTTATTCACGGTTAATTTTGTCGACGCTCACACACGTAAGTGTAAGACCATATCTGAGGGCTCTACGTACTAACCTTTCTTTCGCTGTCTGGAGCTGGGCAATTTACATGGTTCCCGGTAATGTCACTGGGTGGCCAGCAACAAAAGTTACGACGTATACGAAAGCAAAACTATTATTTTTTTTTTTAAATCCTTCCTTCCAGTCACTGTAAGAACTACAAAATGTAATTGATTCATCTTGCGCTTCTCTTTGAAATAATGACGCAGCGTGATATAATTTAATTCATATGGTTACAGCTTATATGGAGTATGCTGTGGCGGAGTTCGTTGAGACATTGCGCTACCAAGCCGAGAGTTTGCGGGTTTGATTCCAAATGGTGTCGCTGGAATTCTCTTTCACTTAATCCTTCTGACCTCACAATGCCTCTAACAGAAATAAGTAACATTAGTATTTTCTGGAGGTAAAGGCGACAAATGTGTGGGGCTTTCAACCTTACCACCTTCATGTGCCGATTGTGTTGAAATCTGGAAGCCTCAACCTTCTGGAACCCATAGGGCCTGTCCAGGCGTGTACATGGATGGTTTTCTCTATCTATCACGTTAACTTGCTATATGGGAAAAGGATGACAGAATTTCAACTTTTTAGCATAAATACGCCTATCAAATATAAAAGAGTACTTTTACATCTGATAGGCGTATTTATACTAAAAAGTTGAATTTCTGTCATCCTTTTCCCATATAGCAAGTTATCGTGACAGATACTGATACGTAAGCCAGGTGGCAGTGATTGCCGAATTCATTCCATCGGTATGAAGCAGTCGAAATTTGCCTATACTCATGACAGTATTGCATTTTCGTTCGTCGCTGGTAAGTTATCTCTAGGTAGAAATATATCAGGCTAACTTGCAAGAAGTTTTCTAAGTTCGTAGTGTGAATATTCAATAAATATTTGACTCAGTTATATGGTAATTTTAAATACAATAGCGGGTTATTCATTGGACGCTGTAGCTAGACATGTTAACTGTTCGTTTTTTAAGGCCGTAGTATCAAGGTCAGTACCATACAGCATATAAACACATTTTCACTCTTGCTCGTATTTTAAGATAATATAACAATTTAGAAAATTTGTTCTTTTCCCTACATTATAGCAAGAAAAGTAACACCGCTAACTTGGCAACCGTGGTAAAGGTTGCAAATGTAAGAACATTGATAACTTTGATGATGGTGGTAACCACAGTACCATTGGAAATATTGGATCCAAAATAAGCATCACAACAATGATTACCTTAGTAACCAAAGTAGTTGCTAGTGTGCGTATCTGTTATTTCTGTCAGATTTTAACCAAAATGTGAATGTGTCGAAAAATTTTGTTATAATCTCCAATACAGAACATCACTAAAATATTGCCAGCAGGATTCGAACTGTTTCATGTGGACGGAGAAAGAGAGGGGCTGCCGGACGGATGGACGGACGGAATTAACACATTCACTGCCAAAAACGACATACTGTCGTTTTAGTAATTCCTGCTTAAGAGTGCCAGCGACGACCGTATGTCGTTCTAATTTGTCAATCGCGCGCGCTCCGCTCTTTCAGCTCATATCAG
>Ga0268261_10001998_pt1 | contig 14471 bp, 7 predicted proteins | sample TergutNc150P1_FD_190353 | JGI IMG/M metagenome (GOLD analysis project Ga0268261, IMG submission 190353) | Nasutitermes corniger P1 segment gut microbial community from laboratory colony in Florida, USA - Nc150 P1 (SPAdes) (version 2) | ecosystem: Host-associated > Arthropoda: Insects > Digestive... | reverse complement strand
CCCCCCCCTTTTTTTTAAAGTGCCTTTTTTTTCTCTCTCTCTCATCACTCCTGATCTGAACAAACTTATTACATCCTGTGTCATATTTTCATTCATTACCCTGCCAAGGTCATTTCCATATATCTATCCCATTGTCACTGATTGGTATTTTATCATTTACTCTTGCATGGTATGCATATGAACCTTACAACCTCCAGTTTGAATAAAGGACTACCTACACCTGTTGTTGGGTGCTGTGTCATTGACACCTAGTCAGTAAGACTGCATAAGCAGACCTCCCAGTCCCCTGACCATGCCTATAATTGCCTCCTGTAAGATGTCCTTCACACTGTGACAGACCAGCATGAGAAAGGTTGAAGTTGTACAAAATTGTGGCTGTAGGTGTCTTTTTGTATGAACGAGAAACTGAGCAAGTCCCTCACCCCTAAGGGAGTAATATAGATTGTGTGTGTGTTTTAGAAAGAGAGCCAGTGACAGCAGGATTCAGGAATTTGCACATTGACTAGCTTTATTCTCTGCACTCTTCACGAAGTATTATTGTAGTGTTTAAATTAATGATGTGATGGGCAGGAGATGCAGCATACATGGTGAGATGAGACAAGCATGCAAAATGTTAGCTATTTAAATAGAAGGGAAGAGACTAAGGTGAACATTGAAGGATAATATTAAAGTGATCATGAAGACGTATGGTTTGAAGTTGTGGACAGAATTTGGCTGTATGAGGCTAGGGTCCATGGACCTGCTTTTGTGGAGCCTAGTCATGGTCATAAAAGATGCTGATTATCTTGACCAGTTGATATTGGCTTCTCTCTACGGAGCTACTTGGTGCTCAGACTGAGATGCGGCAGTCATTAATCCAAATGTTAGTATTGCCATGGATGTACTAGTTACAAATAGCTGTAGGCTGTAGCCTGAAGTCTTGCTGCTGTAGGTATATATTTTCACATGATTTTGAATTGAAATAATGCCCTTTCGCAATCTGTACATTTTTCATTAGAAGTGATAACATCTGAAGCTGGGACATGGTATTTATTTGTATTTTTTAGGGCTATAGGTTAATAATTTGATGTGTTTTAACCCTCTTTCAGTCAACATACTCCTTGATCTCAGAGAATATTCGAATCCGTTTTTCAGTGATGGCTTAATTTGTATCTGCGGCTGTGTGTTATTGTGTGCTTTAAACATGATAAGATACAAAGACTCAACTAATTTTAAATGAATTTTGTATACTTCTTACACAGAACAGTTGAACCAGAGGAAATTGTTGGGACCTTTTTTTTTCCCCAGCCTGTGTGTGACAGTACATGAAATACACCTCACCCTCTTTTTTAGGCTTCATGTACCCCCATTTTGGCACCACTGATCTGAATTTTTTACAGTTGGCGATACTCTTAGCCTATTTTCCCCTGTTAGGCAGCACATTTGATGAGTATGAGGAGCAACATGACACTGAGGAAGCTTCATTCACTTAATAGCACTGTGAAGCATGGCTGATAAAGAGTGGAATATTTTGAAAGTGATAGATTCCAGTGGCTACACTGTCTTATAGCAGGCACACAAATTATTCATGAAACAGTGTGAAAAGAATGGATTTCAGGAACTGTGTTTCCGAGGTTGGTGCGTGTGTTTTTAATATTGAGCCACTGCATACTGTGATAGGTGTAGGAGATCATACATAGAACTTGTGAAAATTATCTACGGTAATGGCCCTGTTTCAAAAGATTTGAGTTTCTCACTATAGTGTTGCTGAAGATTCAAGTCTTCTGGGAAGGTGTGCTGTATTGGTGGTTAAATAGTTCCTGACATTTGAAAACATCATAGTACCTTCAGGGCATAAGCAGTACAAGAAAAGTGGACTGATTGTCTCTAAAGATGAAGGAACTACAATCCTTTGAAGTGCTGGTCCCAGAGTCTTTAGCCATGTTTGCTTAACATATGTAGGGAAGGCAGCTTACACTTTGTTCCAGCCTCTCATTTTGTTCACATTATTCCCTCTAGTTGTATTCAAAGTGAGTAACACTGAGGAGTTAAATGTTATTGCATACCCAATTATGTTTTTTATGCTTGACGTTTTGTGCCACCCCCACAAGTGAAGATATGGCAGTGAGAATTACATAATAGAGAGTATGCAGTGTTAAATATTCAAAATTTAAAGCACCTGAAATTTTCATTTTTGCTTAGAAAGAAAGGCTTTTTTGTGATTGTTTGTACACATTCTTTTGCAAATTAAAAAAAAAAAAAGAATGACTTAGTGAAAACCATGTCCATTCATCTGGCTGTGACCTAGAATCAGTGACTAAACAGGGTGGCAGATTTCCATGAAATTTGGTGTAGGAGTACTTTGCAAAGAGTTGAAAAAATTTGAGTTTCATGAAAATTGGCCCAGTGACACTTGTACTTCACTTAAAGTCTGTAAATGAATTTATGCTTGTACTGTTGATAATTCTTGACCGATCTGCATGGAATTCTGTATGGATTTCCAGGAAATGCCATTGAGCAGTTGTTTCATGGAAGTCAGTGTAGTGAAAGCCATACTTTTTTTACTTATATGTGTAAATGAAATTTTTCACAAATTTTCTGCATTTTTCTTTTGATAGGGGTAACATTCAGCACATGAGGTGTCAACAAAAATTTTGAGTCTCGTGAGTTTAGTGAAGATGTGCACAATGAGATCTGTATTTACTTCGGAGTGTAAATGAATTTTGCCATATTTTCCATATTTATTGTCTGATTTGGGTGAAATTCAGTTAAAGACATCTGCACTCATTGCTGTTGACCATTCATGATTTTTGTGAAAATTGGTACAGCAAATTCGTCCTTTTCTTACTGGCCCAAGTGAAATTATATCAACACGTTGGTAAAGTCTGTGTCCTGTGTTACAGAATACACCATTTGCATTCCTGTTTGGTTTATACTTTGCAATCTGTTTACAAATTGAAGACATCGTTCAGTTGTCGTGCCCATCTCGCTAATGTGTATTATGTGCATGAAATAAATTTATATATTTTTCATCTCTAATGAATGATTGATATATAATGTCATGAATGTGTAATTTTTCCAATTAGAACTCATGAAAAGAAACTTTTTTTTACCTTCCCTGTAGGTAGCTATTCAGCATACATGAAGAATGATAGATTTGTATAATATGTTCAGAATTGCAGGAATAACAGTAATTTTGAAGTACGGTATTTGTGAGTCAAATCAGACCACATCTTCACATCATGTTGCTTGCATGACTTGTTGTAACATTATTCTCCCATGTATAATTCTGGTAGGTAACCAACTTGACGCACAATTTTTCTATGATATGTTTATTTCAATCCTCTACATGTTTCAAGCAACTATGTACTCATCCTCAGGAGGACAATTGTATGAATACAACTTCTGGGTAATCACTCTGAAAACAAGTGTGTGGTCTAAAATTACCGAAATAACTAGAATACATAGTGGCTGCATTGTTCATAAAACTTTAACAATTAATGATAAAATTTATTTTAGTTGAATGTTTTGTGTGGTTGAGAATGTATTATGCCATGTAGAGGTTGTGTTTACCTAGTCATTAAAAATTATATTAAAATTTTAATATTATTTTTAATGACTAGGTAAATGTGACATCTACATGGCATAATACATTCTCAGCCACACAAAACATTCAACTAAAATAAATTTACCACATTTAATATGATTTTACTAAGATTTTATCATTAATTGTTTTTTGAACAATGCACCCACTATGTATTCTAGTTATTTTAGTAATTTTAGACCACTCACTTATTTTCAGAGTGATTATACCAGAAGTTGTATTCATACAGTTGTCCTCCTGAGGATGAGCACATAGTTGCTTGAAACATGTAGAGGATTCAAAGAAACATATCATAGAAAAATTGTGCATCAAATTGGTTACCTACCAAAATTATACAAAGATGCACGGTTCGAAAAATATTAAATTCTCCCATGTATGTCCAGTTTCCTAAATGATCTTTTCCCTTCAGGTATATCCAACTAAATTTCTGTATGCAGTCTGTGTTCTTGATTTTTGTATCATATAATGAATGAGAATTATGGTATCATGTGTTTGTGTATGCACTCTCTGTGTAACCATTTAGGTTGCATGGGCCTCTATTCATGAAAATCCTAATGAAGATCATATATGTAAGGGTCGTCACACAGGTCAGCATTTGGAAATATTTCTTGAAATGTGTGAGAGAATTTTTATTTTGAAATTTATTAATTTGGGTGGAATTTTTGTTCAGATGAATTTTTTACACAAAAACAGGTAAAATGATTCTCAGAATCTTCTTATATTTTATTTCTCACAAATTGTGCAGTGGTTCTAGAGATTAGGAGACAGACAATGCTGAATGTGTATGCTAAACAAAGGTGAATGCGGATTTTATGTTTCCAGCGGCCTGTATATGCGTTCAGTATATATACTGTATCGCTTTCCTTAATTGTCACCTTCCCTGAGTTTTACATTTAGAATATTCCATGAAGAATTTTTTCACAGTTTCACAATACATTTAGTTAATGGGAACAATGTCCTGCATTAAGGTTGTGTTGTGGTAGATATTTTAAAGAGCTAGTTTTGCAGAAATTGACATATATTGCTGTGTTAATGGCAGCTGTTGAACATGTCAGTTTGATATGGTGACATGTTATTAAAACATGTTTTAATGTTTTTTGGACCTGCAGGGTTTAATCCTAACACAAAACAGGAAAGCAAATCATTATGCACTCAGGAGAAAATTTCAATCCTGTGAATAATTCCTATTGTTTCCATCAGAACCCTTTATTTACTCCACTGTTCTCTATAACTCTGAATATCAGGAAATACAAAACAGTGATTTAGCCAGTTGTTTTATGTGGCTGTGAACTTGGTCCCTTATTTTGGGAAAGAACATAAATATCAGTTATCTGAAAACAAAGTACCGAGAAAAATATCTGGACCTATCAAGATGGAAATAAGCAGCTTAGGGTATTATATATTGAGAAATCTTGTGATTGATATGGGTGACTGAAATCAGAGAGGCTGCAGTGGAAGGGGTTAGTGGCTAGGATGGGGAGGGGATAAGGAATCTGTACAAAATTCCTGATAGGGCAACCTTTACGATGTGCATTTCCAAACTCTGAGAAGACAGAGTGATGTTAGTATGGTGTAAAATATAAGGGTTTTACAACGGTGATTTTAGTGTGGTGGATTATGGCACAGAATGGTATTGTAGGTGGATACTAATTTTGAAGAGGAACATGCTGCCTCCATCTGCAGGATTGACTGTGAAGCTGAATAGTATTGTAACCCAGAAAACCACAGTCTGAATATAACAGTCTTTGGGAGGCAGGTTGTTAGAATGGGAGGTGGCTCAGGATGTGTCTGGTAGCAGTGCTGAACCTACTGTCACTATGTTATTTTATTGGCAGTCTTGTAAACCATGCAGTGCATCTTGAAAATGATGAGTTCTTTCAGTACCCCTTTTTGATGGTGAAGCAGTTTAAGTCCACTTTGAGAAAAGTGTTTATATACATGAGTGTGAAGTTAATTTCTCCCACTTCATGAGATATAAGCATAAGGTCCAACAAGATGGAAATACATCCATTCATATGATATTTTGTAGTTCCTAAACCTTTTTGCATGGTGATTACTGTCTTTTGGGTTGCAATGCCATGTAATTTGGGAGGCAGGTGCCATTGTTTTGGAGGAATGTGCTGTATCCATCTTCAGCATAGAATTCCTCCATAATGTTGGTACCTCTGTACCAAATCATATCACATTATATCCCAGAGGACAGTAACCCTTACTCACCTTCATTACAATCTCAAATCTGCCTGTTCTGTTATAATTAAAATCCTCTTGCTTCATTGTATCAACAGGGTATTGTGGGTTACTTGAGCAAGCTTGAAGAAGATGGAGTACACTTGGTTATTAATAATGCTTTGGGCTTGATGCATTGGCAGCATAATTTCTGTTTTGTTTGACACATACAGAGTCACTCAGCTTTGACATTTGTTTGTAGAGTTGCATTATTTATATGCAGATCATGCAGTTAATTCTGGTTGTTGAAGATGTGGGTGGGAGTAATTATAAATAATTGTGTGTGAGTGTGTATATTTATATATATAGAAGTCCCCCTCCTTTTAAGATATATTGCATGTTGGGGTAGTAAGTGAATGATTTCATTGCATTTTTATATTCAATGTTTACAGTAAACCTTCCTTTAGTTCAATTATTTCTTCTGCATTATTATGTTGGAAGTTGTTTTGTATTCTTTCCTTTTATCACTACTGATCTGGTAAATGAGAGCTCAGTAAATACTGCCCTTGCTGTTTTATACGTTGCAGCTCAATATTACCATCTTGATGAAAGTTATGAGTTAGAATAGTCAAGCATGGATACATAGAATTAATAGTAAGTAATAGTAATTAATAATTAATAGTAAGTCCCCCCATCCCCCTTTTTTAAGTCAATGTTTTGAATTATGACAACAACTATCTAAACTTTACTTCCATGCTTTGTGATACACAAATATGTTGTCGTTTTTTTTTTATTATGTTTACTATCTAGATAACTTGAGTCATTTTTTATTATCTATTGTGTGCTTCATATGGTTGTCATTTTGCAGTTGTTGTTTAGAGCTTCATTCATACTGTGGCATACTTCCAGCTGAATCTGGGCTTGTGTAGCCAACAGTCAGCACCATATTTGATATAGTGAATATTTATGAATTTTCCATCACCTGTTTTCTGACAGTTTTGTTACCACCTGTTTGTCCCTTCCATAGCTTTAGCCCAACGGACCATAAGTTTGTGACTTGCTCGGATGATGGGACATTGAGGATCTGGGACTTCATGCGATGTTATGAGGAACGAATACTCAGAGGTAAGGATCTGACAACTTTGTAAAATTTCAATGCTGGGGAACTAGGGTAGTGTAGTCAGTTTACTGAGGCCATATAATGGGTGTCCCGACTCAATTGACAGGAGGGGCAATGATTGCCTCTTCACTACCACGCCCAGACCAGCCCTGCAACCCAGCCAGCCTTATATCTGTTGAGTACCAAAGGCTTTTCCCCAAGGCATAAAGTGGTCTAGGCATGAAAGTGATCACTCATATCTTTAGTGCTGAGGTTAAGAATGTATAGATCTATACATCTGCTCCCTCATTAATCATCATGGCACAGTGCATGATTAAGCACATGCACAACGTTTTTACCTTTTGCCCTTGTTTAAATTCTGACAGTGTGTGGTGTCAGTTTTTCTTGTGTGTGGATACTGACATTTCATTGGAATGTACTGCCACTATCTTCAGGTGTGAAGTGAATGGGTTCACAGTGCTGTAGGTTATGCAGGAAGTTGGCTAATCAGATCATGAAAGAGGGAGAGGGGATAGAGTGGGGTCTATACCAACAGAAATGGTGAACAGGTATTGTGAGAAGTATTGCATTCTGACCCCGTTCAGTTCACTTCTAAAAGCAGTGACAACATATTCTGCTGAAACACAGATGTCTACCTGTAAGATGCAATGATGTCACCATAGTACAATGCTGATATGCCTGCAAGGCACATGTGGGCTTCTGTGCCCATTAGCTGTCCTTGTGTTGCATGGTGTAGGTTTGTTTGCATAAGGGCTGGTGTAGAGCAGTGCTGAAACAGTTTGTGAGTGCACTGAATGGTGAATTATATTGTTATAATTGACACAATATTTTACGTGATGATGCTGGTGAGAATAGTGACACTCAAGTAGAAGCTAGAATTATGTAACTAGACAGGTGAAATGGAATCACTCTTTCTTTCTTTTCTACTCTACAATGCATGCACCAAGTCAGTCCATGCTGGAAACTGAGAGGCTTACACTGAAAGTGTTGTAGAGCATATGAAGTTTTTATCAGTGTTGCCTTGCATTACCTGCAATTACTTCACTCACACTGAGAGAGAGGCTAGAGAGATGATAATGAAGATTCACCATGAACTGGAAAATGAGCCATATTACTGGGATGAAAAGAAAGAAAAAGTGAAGTGGAAAAGCAACCTGATGATTGCATCTGATCATACATTCACCCCTCGAGAAATTTAAACACACATTTGTAGTTATGTGTGGCAATCTGATTGTGAAAATGAAGAAGCACTGTTTTTTGTGTGAGTGTACACACAGTTCTGAGTCAGATGAACCCATTTGGTGCATACTCACACAATATTTTGAAATCTGTTTTAATAGTACCCTCCTACCTGTTCCTAGGTCTTCGAGATTGGCTCTTCCTTTTAGGTTTTCTGGATGAAATGTAGTCTGCTTTTCTTGTGTCTTGCAATTTGTACCAAATATATCATGAAACTAGCACTATTGACATCCATCCTCCTGTTTCTGCCATGCTTCTTGTTTAGATGTTTTCCTCAGTTTCCCTTTCTCAAACCCATATGAAAGAACAGGTAAAACTATACATTTGAATGGTTTAAACTCCCCCCCCCCTCCATATTAGACAATGTAAAGACCCTAGATTATGTGAATGGTAGTAAGGATTCCCAAAGTTCAGTGTTCCTGGGGATGGAAATTTCAGTTTTCTACTTACCAAATATCTGATCTTTGTCACAGATTTGAAGGATGAATTAGCTTATTTTTATACTGTTTCCTTGCCACACATTCTGGTGAAGAGACATGAACATACGCTTATTTTGTCGTTGTGTACTTCTAAGCTAGCCCTGCTACTAGAAGGCCATGCAGCAGGGATGGTATACTTTTTTTTATATTGCCATGAATGCTATAAAGTTTGATAGAAGTATATTACATGCCCATTGGATTGTTGGGCAGCAAGAAGGGTGTCGGGTGCTGCAGGCAATTTAGGTAGCATATGTTTGCCATAATTAATATTGTTTTTTAATTTTATTTGTGCAAACTAATTTACCAATAGTAACATAAGGCATATGAGTAATACATTACAGCAGACCTTTCTTTATGGAATCACGTGTTACAGTGTCATGTTTTCATGAAAAAATTACTATGACAACCCTTCCTTAAGACAGGGTAGGTTCCTCAGTCATTCACGGTCTCGCTTGGATGTGTAAAGAGGCTGCATCTGTCTACTTTCCTCACTCAGCAGGTACCTAGGTATAAAGTAATGCATAATGTACTTTGACCATACTTTTCACTATTTTGGAGCAAATTGTTACTCTGATATTTGAATTGTATTTGGTAAGGGCGATGTTTTAAGAATGAGCCTATGGGTAAAAAGAAAAGGACAGTAATGTATCTGTTAGAGTAGGTGGAGAAATTGGATACAGTGGACAGGGGAATGGGCATTGCCATAACCAGGCACTATTTTGGTATAAACTAATTGATTATTCATTTCATAAAAAAATTAAGATAAGGTCAGGGGAAGTGTTAAAGCAAGTGCTGCATTGAGTGCAAACATTTCTTGTGCAAGTCCTCGAGGTCCTTTCCTCCAAAATATGGAAATTATCTTGTGTGTTTGGCTGGAAGATGAGACACAAAAGTTGTAGTTGGTGAGTGGTACTGTGGGGAAAGAGACCATGTCATTGAAGCCTAGTTTAAAAACTGTCAAAATTCCAAGAATCTAGCTTTGAGGGTCATCCTTGTCCTTGATAATGCCCTGGGACATCTGCAGGTTCCTGTTCTCTCCCATCTGAATACACAAGTTAGGACGTGTCCAGTTTCACCACCTCACTTCTGCAGCCACTCAGCTAGACAACATTTAAGAGCTGTTACACTTGCCACACCTTCCTCCGTGTTGAGAATGCAAGTGAGGAGACCCTTGTTAGTGTCGGTGGATGCTAGAAATTGTGCAGCATAGCTGACTGCATAGTAAATGTACAGGTGACCATAGCCAAGCTGAAGTCCACAGCTGTGAATGCCTTCTAGAAAATGCGTTGGCTTCCAAGCATTTCCCAGCCAGTAGGATGAAATAGGAGCATTCCGTTTTTAGCATATAACATAACAGGAGAGTGGTTCCCAGATTTGTAGGAGGCTAATTTCTGTGAAGTTTTCAGTGCTTATACATCTGAGTTAACTGATGAGGGCCTTGAATAGCTGACAGCACACAATAACATGGAAGATAAGGAAGATGCTGATACTATTGTGGAGAGGCTTTAGTTTACTACCAGTGCTCTGAAGAAAGGCCTTCAGATGGTGGATGAAATAGTTGATCTTTTCCAAGGTCTACCATTTCATGAATAGGTGCCTAAAATTCAAGCAGGATATGGAGGTTGTCATGGCACCATACAACAAGGTGTTTAAGAGCATGCAGAATGAGGTGAAGCAATCAAAGATTGCCTGTTTCTTCACAAAGTCTTCTGCACTCTTCATCATTTTATCTCTCTGACAGCTTTCAATCAGGAACACTGTTTCCATCTTAGGTACCTCTCTACCAAATTACATATGTTCACATACTAGTCATCATCATGAAAACGTCACATTTCAGGTGGTTTGTTCTGCTTTCAAAGTTGGATGCCCCACATTATCCTGATAGTATAATTTATCAGTCTCAGTTAAATGGTGGTATGAGTTTGGGTACATTTGTAAAACACATTGATTTATTGTGCTAATGCATCAAGGTTGGACTGCTGAGGAAATGTGATCCAATTCCTAGCAGGGGCAGGAGATTTTTCCCTTCTCCACAACATCCAGACTGATTGCAGGACCCACCCATCTTTCTTTTCAGTGGGTTATGGAGATTCTTTCTTCTGGGGTAAAGGAGAAAAGTAGTTAGTGTGTGAAGTAGACATCATACCTAAAGTAACTTTCAGGTGAGACATCCTTGTTATGTTGTAGTGAATTATAGATGTAAACAATATATAGTCAAACACATCTCTCTTAATGATTTTATTAAGTTGTATTTCTTACATTGTTTCATTCAACATGTTTCAGCTTTAGTTATGAGCCATCTTCAGGTTGATTACTTTTCGTAGTAAGGTAAAATATACAATTAGCAATGCTGTTGTTCTTGTTACCTACGAGATCTTGTATAACATATAAAAATTTTAACATAGATTCCACTGTATAGCAGTATTAAAATTAAGTTAGTGGAAGTTAATTATATAGAATATTAAAATTACAGGGTGTTATAATCATGGAATGTGGTGTGGATACTAAAAATTATTCTATTTAACTGGATTCTTTATTGATGCAATGGTTTTTTGTGAAAATGTAACGTAGGTCTATGGAAGTTAGCGGGAGTTTGTTGACCTTCCATGAGAGCACGTTTTGGTTGTTCGTAATTGATGTGTATACTCGTTATTTAATAGAGGATAACTGTATTAAGATGTTTATGAATTAATGTACAGTGTTTCTCTTGGGTGTGTATACTCATATACACACACATCATATCTCCAAGAGAAACATTCTACATTAATTCATAAACGTCTTAATACAGTTATCCTCTATTAAGTAACGAGTATATACATCAATTACCAACAACCAAAACGTGCTGTAACAGAAGGTCAACAAACTCCCAATAACTTCCATAGACCTATGTTACATTTTCACAGAAAACCACTGCATCAATGAAGAATCCAGTTAAATAGAATTATTTTTAGTACCCACACCATATTCCATAATTATAATACCCTGTAATTTTAATACTGCTATACGGTGGAATCAATGTTAAAATTTTTATATGTTATACAAGATCTCGTAGGTAACAAAAACAACAGCATTGCTAATTGTATATTTTACCTTACTACGAAAAGTAATCAACCTGAAGATGGCTCATAACTAGAGACGAAACATGTCGTTGAATGAAACGATGTAAAACATAAATAATATTACATGTTGTGTTTGACTGAAAATTTAATTATTTATTTAAGAAATGATGTAAGCAATACACCTTAATAAAATCATTAATGGAGTTGTGTTTGACTATATATTGTTTATATCTATAATCATACCCAGAGTGTAGCATGCACAGGAATAACTTTAGCTTTACTGTGTGGGAATGAAATACTTCCTGTTCAGTGATGTACTGACTAAGTCTGTGGTAATGACCATAATAATAGGGGGGGGTGGATCTTTTATCCACACCAGTTGTAACAGTGACCTAGTTACCTATGTTTAGGAGTGGTGGTAGTAGTTGTTGAACAACAAGTGAATCGCAGTTGACATTTTACATAAGACCTTTGTATCAGGTCTTCTGTTGTTGCTTTCAATAGGATTGCAGTTTTTTTTAGCAGAATCTTGCAATATAATGACATAAATATGTTACTATGTACACTTCTTGATAGATGTAGGGAACAGTCTCTTTGTTCAACAGATATACTATACTGAATGTGAGAAATGACTGTATATAAATAATAGAATAACAAAGGTAGCAATTGTACATTACCGAGTTTAGAATTTGTGAAAGTAATTTTACAGTAAGTTAACCAGGCAGGCCCAAACACTGTAAAGGCTAGTTTCTATTACTTCAGAATACGTAGCCTCATTTTGTAGTCATTACTTGTTTTAAATTTAAAAATTATTGGACAGTTGTCATGTTATGTTCCCTTCAACACAAAAGTAAAATAATTAGCTACCTGTTTCTAAAATGTGTAGGATTCTTCACTGAATGGCACTGCTTCCACATAACTTGAAATATACATGAAATTTAGATTTTGACACCACACACACACACACACACACACGCGCGCGCGCGCGCACACACATGTGAGCTTTATTTGACATTTGTAGATGTGAAGCAGTGGTAAGATGCCATATAGTCTGGTAGAATTTTACTGTTGTTTCTGTGGAGCCTACTTCTTCCATATTCCAAGTAGATAAAAGGTAATCCTGTCTGAGGGCATATGGGGAAGAGGAGGTATAGCTGCTTGCATACTTGACCTGAGCGCTAAAAGATCAGTGGTCACTGTCCTGCTTCAGCTGGAAATGTCGTACTTTGTGGGGAAATGTCCTCACCCCCTCTTTACAGTACTTTTGGGTAGGAGGTTGCATGGCCACCTGAGCTGATCTGGATGCTTTGGAGAAAAGACAACTCTCTTGTACATGCTGGGAATTTAACTTGGATTTCTCAGTCATTAAGCTTATAGCTTGGTCACTACACTGACTGAGCTATCCTTGCTCCTTTAAAGGGTAGACCTGCCTATAATCTCCTTTGACATTAAACTTCATGTGATAGTTATATTATTTTCCAGTATGTTTGGTGATAATTTAAAAAAGCCTATGTATTTTAAGATTTTTTATGTTACAAATGTTGTGAGTTGTAATTAAAAATTTTAGTGTTCCGAGCTGAAACATTTTTGTGCCCATTGTGTTGATAGTGCAGAATTTATTGATTTTTGGCATTAGGAGAGTGTCTGAAGGTGTGGTTTTACACCATCAATTTCCTCCTGTTTGGTTTAATTACTGTAATAATATCTGACAAGAAGTACTAATGGCAAAGCTCCTCATTATTCAGTTTTTTAGCTTCCTGTTACATCCTCACTCTTAGGTCTAGATGTGGTATAATTGTATCTACATTTTTTGTATAAAATTTATAATAAGGAATTTCAAGTAGTACTCAGGAAGCCTCATTTCCTGTTGCATACATTTTTAACCTGACATATGTGCACACACACACACACACACACATTTTTTCATCAGTATACCTTTGTATACATATTTGCAGGCAATAGTTGGATGCCAGCAAACTAGTCAAAAATCACGTGCCTGGTTGTGTAGATTTTTTTTCTTATTTTATTGCATGCTGGTAAACATACTTCTATTGGGGAGGGGGGGGGGAGATAGAGGTGGCAGGGGGGTGTACTGTGTGTGTTATTCTTTCAGTGTATTTATTTTAAGATCTTATACCCTACATAAAGTTCCTTTACATGTTAAATTTGTAAGATACAGCTTTGTTTGTAACCATCACATACAAAGAATGCTGTATCTGTAATGTGTAGATATTTTTATGTTCTATGTCCATAAGAATCTTCACAAGTTTATTAGTTTTACCATTAACCCAAAAAGTAAAGAAAAATTTGTGTTGCTATTTTACATTCTATGACAATATTACCTCAGAAAAATTATATTTTTCCAAGATATTTTATAATACATAATTTCAGGACCCTAAAGTAGATAAAGGTTCTCACTTCACAAGTTCATCACCCACCAATTTCTTATTACTGATTGTCAATCAATCAATAGTCCCATCATTCCACTGCGGAACATAGGGCATCCACAAGAATCCTCCATTGCACTCTATTCTTCGCGTCGCACCTAATCTCTGCCCAAGTCTTCTTCATTCCTTTGGCCTCTTCTAGCACCGTTCTTCGCCACGTGTTCTTCGGTCTCCCTCTACCCCGTTTACCTTGGGGGTTCCACTCGAGGGCTTCTCTGGTTATATATTCCATCGGTTTCCACAGTGTATGTCCCAGCCATCCCCACTTGCGTTTCCTAATTTGCAAGTCTATTTTTGGTTGTTTCGTGCGCTTCCACAGCTCGTTATTTGTTATCTGGTCCGGCCAGAAGATTCTTAAGATTTTCCTCAAACTTTTGT
>Ga0268261_10001997_pt1 | contig 14471 bp, 11 predicted proteins | sample TergutNc150P1_FD_190353 | JGI IMG/M metagenome (GOLD analysis project Ga0268261, IMG submission 190353) | Nasutitermes corniger P1 segment gut microbial community from laboratory colony in Florida, USA - Nc150 P1 (SPAdes) (version 2) | ecosystem: Host-associated > Arthropoda: Insects >... | reverse complement strand
GTTGACCTCATTATTCTTAAATGTACTTACTGTTGCTTCTGCTTTTACTACTACTACTACTACTACTACTACTACTACCACCACCACCACCACCAACAACAACAACAACAACAACAACAACAACAATTACCACCACTTCTTCTGTTTGAGATGAATTTGTCAAAGGGTAAGAAAAGATCACTGGGCATTGTTCTGATTGAATCTCAGACACTGCAAAGTGAGATGTAGACAGAATGAACATGTCCTGCTGCTATATCAATGCAACTAACAATCTTCTTCATTCACATATCTGATTTAATGTACGTTACATTGTACAGTGACGTGTGAAGGATGAAATCATTCTAAGTGCTGTTATGGGGAAACAGTTTTTCAGATTTGCACACAATATTAAAAAACTAAAAATTTTGGTGCTTTTATAGTTATAATTTGGATGTTGTTCACATGAATTGTGGTTCTCCAAAAGAAATGAGGGTTTTGAATGCAGCAGAAATAAAAATGTTTCAGGGCAGGAGCAGGGTCCAGTGAGTGAATTATGCCTGGGCTGTATCTGTGAGGCTGCGTCCAACTGCAATCGATCCCTCGGCTGCAATGGAGATGTGTGCGGACTGTTCAGAATTACATGGGCTTATTGGGCAGATGCAGGCAAACCAGTTATAGCACAGGACAACCCAAATGCTGATGGAGGTGAGTAATGTTGAAATACATGTGGTAAGTGCAAGAGTATGCAGTTATTCAGACAGTTTTGCAGTATTTGGATACACTTGTTCAATATTCAGTGTAAGCATTTAGTAATGATGCATACAGTTTTCACCTTTGAATTTTCCTACTGAGTTTAAACTTTAAGAATCAATCGGAAATTTGTAACATCCAAATAAACATAATGAGACTGTTGCTCCTTGTTTTCAGCATATGTCCGCTGTGCAACAGAGCCATTCTGTGCTGCCTCTACAGTACAGGGTTACATGAGGAGGTTTGGAAAGGTACGTAGCAATCAGAGCAATGTCTGAGTAAAGAAAAGCAGCAACATTTACCAGAAGAGTGACCACTGAAAAATGACTGAAATATGAGTATGAACGAAAAATGTATCAAGTATCAAATACATCCTGATAGTGACTAGACTGCTTATACACTCGTAGATGCATGATAAAATACCATAAATCTGCTTGTATATTCTTCCCGATGGTGAGCACTTAGTTGTTCGAAACATGTTGAAAATATCATTGAACTAAATCGTTAATGAAAGAAGTGTGCATTTTGTTGGTTTTTCTTACATATGAAATATGTATTGTCAATGTCTCTTTGTATCCTTGCTTGTGCTATACATGTATTACTTTCACAGAAATTAATAATCTATTGTTATGATGATACAAAATCAACAGCCTGGGATTATACGTAATCACTGGTTATTATTCAGAAATGCCAATTATTTGGTATTACACTAGCATACAGTATATTGCCTCTTTGCCATGCCAAACATGCAGTGCAGTGCACTTGACCTAGAGAGTATAGCGTATGAAGATAATTTAAATAACCAACTCCCAGAACAGAGTCCTTGACAAGCTGGTAGCCTCTCAGCTAGTCAAGGAATTCCGTACCTTTTGTGAGTTTACAAGAGCCCACTACTAGACCCTGTTCTGACCCAGACGAGTCCACTTCACATCTTAATGCACTAGGTCTTTTAGATTCATTTTAATATTATCACCCATCTATGCCTGTGTTTTCTACGTTCTCACTTCCCTGCAGCTTTTCCACTACTGTGCAATTTTCTTATTTTTCTCATACATGACCTCTCCATCTATATTCACCTTAATTTTATCATTCTAAGAATATTAAGCTTATTTAAGTGACACATCCCCATTGTGCAAGTCAGTCTATGTATTTACTGAATACACCATCAACAACTTACAATGGATGATTGTGTGGTTTTTCTTTAATTCTAAAAGATGCATGGTCTGACGATGGCCTGAATGGAAGGCCAAAACTGTAACCATTGCAAATTATTAATGGTGTTGTTGCATGACGGTGTTGTCAGTAAATATGATTGAGCCAAGTGTATAAATTAAGCAGCTTGTCACTATGCAGTTCTGTAAGGCTCCTGTTACTTCCTTCAACACGTTTCCAGCTATTTCCCTCAGCCACCTGTTTTTCAAACCCTCTGTATTTGCTTTTCTGTCAGATGGAGAGACCAAGTTTCTTTATTGTAAAAAAACAAGAAGTAGATCATACTGCTGCACATTTTAATCTTTGTATTTTGAAAGAGATTCTAAACTGAAATGTATTATGTATCTGCAGCATCTCACCCTCAGATGCTGGCCTTGGTGCACTGCACAGAACATTAATTTTTCACATGCTGCTGGCCTTTGTGCATTGTATCGGTATGACTGCATTGAAGGGCAGTATAAACTTAAAGCACTTCCATTCTGGACAGTAGTTGGAAGTTAAACTGCACTGTCATTGAGAACAAAATTTCTTTATTTGGAAAGACAGATTCTAAACTGAATTGTAGCAAGCATCTGCTGTGTTTAATATGTTTATAATTTCTTTGCTAACATAATTTAGTTTTCAGACTGCCTCCCCCTATGTTTTAACTTTGCCATAGTGTGAGAGAATTTGTTAGCTTTCTTTATATCATGATCTCACCCTCCATTTTGGCATTGACACACAAAGATATTCTTAGTTTACATTTACTGCTAGGCCAACCCCCATACTAGCAACTAATAGAAAATCTTTGTTTTCTTATGTTGTGCCTGTTTTTGCAAGTTGAAAAGTAGGGATAAACCATATCCTTCTTTCAGATATTTGGAACAGGAAACTGATAAATGTGCCACTTTGACCACAGTAATTATATTTACAATAATAATAATAATAATTATGATCATCTGAAGCCAGTTAAATAATTACAGGATGATTTAGATGTGAAAAATTTAGAATAAAGATTCTGAGTACTACAACTTTTACTTAAACAAAGCTTAGTTTTCCTGAAAGGTTTCAGGTCAATACAGAATTCAGTGATGACATTGTACAATACTTTTCTTCTACCTGAATCATAGAAACTTTCTTAAAACCTACAGACTGCCAACATACTTAAGCAACCTACTGAGTGGGTCTCTTACTGTTGGCACATTTGGTTTGCTGGACGGTCTGTCTTAGGCTGTTGACAGTATCTTAAAACCCAACATTCAAGATATCACAAAACATCATATGTAGTAAACTTACTACACAAATGTTTATTCAGGCCTTAATTTAGTTAAGAATCTCCAACACTAAATTATATCAAGAACATGCAAACTGATAGCCCAGTTTGGTCAATATTAGCTGAAACTGAATTTGGTTAGTTCTAAAGCATATGAGCATACATTCATTGACTTCCCCTTGTGGACAGCCAAGCAGTTCTTCAAAATGTATAATTTGACAATTTGGTAAGAGTATGATAGAAACTGCTTTTATATATGCTACAGGACAAAATGGAAAGCAGTAGTACTGTCCTAATCTGATGACATATTTTGCAGGATTGTAATGGTGATGGGACAGTCAACTGTTTTGACTATGCAGCAATCCATCGCCTTGGAGGTTATGGCTGCTCTGGAGCACTGGATTACAATTACCAGAACAAGTTCATGAACTGCCAGCGCCAGGTTCAGCAGCTTGCTGGCAGGAAGTAAGCAGGAATGTAAGTCACTGCTAACTGTGGGTTCTCACACATGAATGAATTTAACATAAGCAGAGGTACATTTACTATGTCTGTGCTTCAGCTCTGGATCAACATTACCTCAGAAACAATACACTGAAGGAAAGTTATGAGGGGAATTTCTTAAGTTATCTATATGTAATTAATATGAACTATAGACATAACATATGAATATAAATAATATGCCCTAATGTATCTTTGTCTGCACTGTACTGCACATAGTGAACACCTTCTCCCACATGTGATTTAGATGATAGATTGCAATGCAGTAATAATGACGTGTATAAGAATAAAAGAACTCACACAAGACTAGGTACAAGAATAAGGAAGATTGAAGATTTTCTGGCACTTCTCATTCTCTGATTTGGAGCAGACTTTGCCCATACAGTGTGTTGGAGTGCTGCATTATCCTGGAGGAAACGTATTTCACAGATGGGCAGTTTTGGTTGTTTCTGACAAAGGGTTTATTGCATATCATCTTGTAATGCACAATGGTCTGTTCAAATGAGTAGTATGTTGTGGCAGACGAGGTCAAACACTGACCTACTGATAAGTTAAGAACATAATTCGCACAGTTTTTAGGGCATACTGACTATGCTTCTTGTTTTGGGCTCTGCTGCTTCAGTGCCAGATCAAACTCTTTTCATCATTTATGCACTATCAAAATACCATCAAGATGTCTCTCTCTCACACCATTTTCGAGTACCTGTAACAGATGAAGGACAGTTGACACGTATGTGGGCAATGTGCCAGTTAAACCTCATGAAATATTCTTAGCACAGACCTTTTGCTTCCATAGGTACTTTACATGATGTAAATAAAAACTTGCTGGTAGCATCTGCACACAAAATACTATATGTCTGCGCTTTGCACACTAATCTCTGCACTTACTGGCACAATAGTGCTGGGACAGTGCTGTGTTTCTATGCATAATTGCGGTGGCATTCACCAAAAATCCAAGTTTTATATAACTGAAATACTGCCTGAGATTTTGACGTTGTGCCCAGTAACATGCTAATTGCATACTATATATATTACATGTAGTAGGTAGCAACATGCTTAAGGTAATTTCCCTCACAGAAATGAAAAATGTTACTTGTGGCAGCTGTCATGCAGGAAACTTCTGAAATGCCCTTCATCCATAAATAAAAAGGTAAATTCACCCTATGATATGTCTTGTAGGCACATATGGGGGTAGGGGTATAGATCCACTCTTTCTTTAATCTCAGTGTGAAAATCTCATTACCACCATGTTTTGAAACTCAGACTCTCCTGTCCATAGTGAGTTGCTGTACTGACTAGACCAACCTGGCTGCCTTTAATCCATAAATATCAATCCATTAGTGCACCTTTTCTGATTGTTTCTCAGTCCACCATACCACTTTGTTGCAGTGTGAAGTCTTACGTATTACCTTGCAGTAGCAATTTCATTTTTGTCTAAAACTGTGTGCCGTCATGCATTACATATGCAGTAAGACACACAGACCTCATTTTAAACAAACTATTTATTCCATGCACCCAGAAAACTGTAAAAAGAAAATTATCAAGAAGTTTTTAAGACCCATGAAATACTGTTTGAAAATGCAGGAAATAATGAGTATACTGCCTGGAATATTTTCTTATTTTATTGCTAGTCAGTTGTATATTTGGGTCTTCATATAGCAAAATGGCTTCTTGTTTGATCTGTAATCAAAATTCATGTTGGTCAGTAAATTTAGTACTGACTGTTAAACACCAATTCATCAAAAGGGAGTAGCATACAGGAGCACCACTTGCTGGTCAACTTCACCATCTGGTCACCTGTTAGGCATGGCCTCATAATTAGGTATCTTACACCACTGTACAATTTTCATCTCTCAACAAAACACACAGTACCTCTGTGCCTAAACATAATCTCATTACTTAAGTGATCTCGCTTTGGACTTTGTCCATTGTCTAACTTTCAGTAAAGTACTGTGTTTTGGAAGCCAACTCTGCTATTGTCTTCAGGCAAAGGAAAGCCAGTGACTTAAAACAGCTGTATCTAAGAGATCCAACAGATCAGGTAATTTACTTGAAGATGAAAGCAGAGCCAGCATCTGAAACATATTATGTCACATTGAAAGTTCGATGATGAAGAAAGTCCAAAGAAAGAAGAGCACTTCAGTAGGGCATATACCATTGTCAGATCCCTATAGACCTGAATTAAACAATCTTGTTAATATATTAGTGCTGTATGGATTCAAACTATCAGATATTATGTCCAAAGAAGGAACAGTGTTAAGAAAAAAAGGAGTATTATTTATTTTTTATTTAATTGGTTTGATTGATCACATGTAACTGCCCTTGAATTAAAAAAAAATAATAAATGCTTTTTCTTCCTTGACGTTACTTTCTAAGAGAAAGAACTTCGCCACCTTAGTGAAAGTAGTCTGGTATTTGAACAGGAGGCTGACTATAGGCACAGCTGTTCTGGAGATAGCAGTGCAGGTAAACCCTGCTGGAAATCACCCCTTTGCCAACTTGTTCACTAACAAAACTCCATACATCAGCAAAAGAGTTGTTTAGTTTGCTATTAATATAATTTATATGTAAATGTATGATATTCCATTTGCAGCTTGGACATGTATCAACCCTGTCTTATCACCAGTCTCCACGTCTGTAGTGTAACAGATAAACTGCTCTGCGTTCTTCAAACAATAGCTGAACAAAATCCCAACACATTCTTGTGCTCTTTAAGAAAAATTCTAATATTGTCAATGTTATTTTTGGAAAATATGCAATACCAGCATACTGCATTATGTGAAACAAGAAGTGACCTTAAATTCCCCACATCACGAGCCTCTGTGCATCATAGTGCATGAATAAAATTTCTACCATTTTGAATTTAAAACTCCTGCATCTTGGGCAGTATTTGGAATTTCAACCACAGCATCACTGAAGGATTAACTGAACCTAATTGTTTCAAGATCATGCTTACAATAATAAATCTGTATGATTATACAGTTTTCAATGGGGCCAGAGCTATGCCATAATTGTTTCCAGTTTTGGTCAGGAAATTGTATGTAATCTTCAAGATCACTGGGAGACTGTTGAAAATTCTTATAAGAGTGGATAGAGCAGGTTACTGTTGTTGACTTCACTGCCTTCAAATTGACATTTTTAAGTATGTGGCACTTTTATATTTGTAATATTACTTTTACAATAAACATCTATTTAAATGTGCACATTGTTTATTTCATTTGTGGTTTCCTGATTATCTTTATGTTTGTTTCCACAACCCAAAACTTACCCAGGCCAACCTTTAAGTTTTTCCATGACCTTTAACACAAAGCTGGAGGGAAGGTCAGCAGCTTGTGCAACAATTGCAAAAAAAGTGTAAATTTACTACAAAACCACTTAAAAGGAAATAAAATGAAAAGCAGGTGGATTACAGCAAGTTCGCCAATACCCTTACACAGAAGTAGAATTTTGCCTGTTGTTTTGTATGGGTGTGGAACTTGGTCCTTTACATTGAGGGAGGAATACAGGCTGAGGGTGTCCAAGAATAGGGTGTTGAGGAAGTTGTTAGGACACTAGAGGGACAAGCTAACAGGGAAGTGGAGCAGAGTGCATAATGAGGAGCTTTATGATTGTACTCCTCACGAAATATGATTTGGATGATCAAATGAAGAGCTAATGGGGTCTGTGAGGGATTCAGGGCAAATTATGGACAGAGGGAGACTTCAAACTTTGCATGCACTCTGCATGCCAGCTCACTGACCTTTACCAGTGTAACTACAATTGAACATATGTGTAATAAGAGTCTCTCTGCACGCGTTCTCTGGACATCCTTCAAGGAAGAGAGACTTGTGTCCGTCCCAGATGGAGCCATGCAATCACCTATTATTATTCTCAGCACTGTAATTCAATCAGAAATAAAGCCTCATACACGGATGACTGAAGTTTTCAACCACGAAAAACCCACAACTCCCTCACCTACCACTCAACAAAGACTGGGGATACAACAAATTCCTCTCCCTCAGGTACCCACTGGGCAGGTCCAACATGGTAATAAAAAGAAAATTCCAAATTCCTTTGCTTGGAATCAACAAACTGTGACTGCCCTGGTTCTTCTCACTGTACACAATGTGCTTCATGACAACTGCAAGTACCATCTACTAATGTACACACTATCATATCCCAGACAACTTAAATCTTCATAAAACCATACTACTTCAGGCAGTACATAAAAACAAGACACAAAAATGGTATTAGGTTGTACTTCTTGACTGAACCCAGTGGTATACCACACAAGGTAACTTGACAATCTGGGTAGAAGGGGGCAAGCTGTGAATGTAAAGTGTACAATTTATAATGTTAACATAGTAATGGACAGAAAGTACTCTATATTGACTCTTCATGGATAACTTCTAAAATAATTAAGAGAAAGGCATATAAAGTGCTTTATGCCAGCATCTACTGCAGTGTGATACTATCTGTTGATCACAAAAGTCATCCTTATTCCACAGTCTGTCTTACAACAGGTCCATAGCTTCTTTCAAAGTGAGTCCTCCAGAGTGTGACCTTGCGCTTCCTCTTGCAACTTTCAGTATCTGCCCATTTCCTTAACATCATCCAGTAGCTGCTTACATCTTATTTGTCTTTCTGTCACTTCTATTCCTCCTCCCATCTTTCCTTCAATAACTTGTTTTACAAGGCAGTTCCTATGCAAGATGTGTTCAATCCAGTTGGTCTGCCTTCTTTGTACTGCACATAGGATATTCTTTTCCTCCTTTGCTCTATGTGAAACTTCATTTCTCACATGATTAGTCCAACTCATCTTCTCCAGCACCACATTTCAAAAACTTTCCAATATTTCTGATCTACTTTCTGAAGCATCCAAGTTTCAGCACCATACCAAGCTATGCTCCAGTTGTAGCAATTTATTAGCTGCTTCCTTAAATATTAGTCCAATTTGCTGGTGAAAAGAAGAATGCTGCTTTTGCCATGAAATACATAACCCCATACAGTGAATAAAAAAAAAATTCCCCCACCTTCTCTCAAAATCTAACTTCCCCACAAACATATGAATGAAACAACACTAGGAAATGATGGAAATGTGAGGTAGGGATAAGTGCACATACAATATTAGAAAGGGGTCAAATTAACAAATAATTTATTATACACAATTATTACATAATTATTACATCAGCAATATAACCTGTATTTCAGGTTATCTGTCAAACTACCAATATCCACATTTCACACACAAACATATACTGAAAGCACCATTACCTAATAAATGAAAGGAATACAAACTATGTGCATGGTGTTATAGATACAAATAGCTCCTTGGCCACAGCACAAGGCAAGAATCCTGGTAACAGGGCCATCCCTGGTTCAAACTATAATTTAAACAAGTTCCAGTTCCACCCTGAATTACAGACTGACACTCATAATATTGAAAGCAGGTAATAAATAGGACACTGGAGGAGAAAAGAGAGAGGAAAAGGATAACAAAGCCAATGACCAAGCATCCACATTGATGACATAATGAATGGCACAAACTCTCTAATGATAGCTCTGAGAAGTGAAAGGACAAGAAAGATGTTCTCTTCAATCCAACAGGTTCACTTATCTATGGGAGAGGTCAAATGGTGAAGATGCCAAAAGGAATATAACAAATATGTATTAAGCGTCAAGAAGCAAGACTAAATGTTTTTGGTTTAAACATGTGAAGAGTAACAAGACAGCACCACAAAGTAGGATATGGAACAGGGAAAGAGGCCACTTGGAAGAACAAGGCATAGACAGGAGGATAATATTAAGATGGATCTTCAGGAAGTGGGATGGAGGGGCATAAGCTGGATTGATCTGGCTCAGGATAGGGACTGGTGGCAGGCACTTGTAAACATGGTAATGAACCTTCGGGTTCCATACAACGCAGGAAATTTCTTGCCTAGCTGATAAACAGCATAAGGGGGGGGTTTGGTTTTCTCTACAACTGCAACATTTCTCACTCTAGGAAGAACTGAGGGAGATATAAATGTACATAAGTCTCTATGTCAAGTATGTTATTCTTACAAGAATTTTAATTAAACTTGAATTTCCTCCAACAGACTTTTTAAATATCCTCAAATATTAAATTTACTGAAAATTCATCTGGTGAGAGCTGAGTTGTTCCATCTGGCTGGAAAGACACAGATGGCCAGACAGACATGACAAAACTAACAGTCAATTCTTGCAATTTTGTGAATGTGCCTAAAAATGTAAACATATATTTTTAAAGAAGGCTCTGTCACATAACCACATTATAAATTTACTTCACGTTTAGTAAAAATGAGCTTATTGGGTGATTACATAATCCAGGTAAGAAATTAATATGCAATAAAGAGAGCCATAGGAAATTTGTGCTGTAATGTTGAAAATGTTCAATTAAATGACATGTTATCCCCAAAAGATGGAAATTGGATCTCATCATCATTAAACAAAAGGGAGTATGACAGAACTGTGATGCTATACAAACATTTTTAACATGTTACAGACTACACATTACTTTTTATTCTTAACCTAACAATCCAAGAGTAAAAACTCAACTACAAGATGCAAAAAATGCATGCAAGTGAAACAGCATGTACATGGGAAGTTTGTGTGGAAAATATGAAATGTAAGATGTCTACGCATAGATGGGTTTATTGTATTGAAATGGGTCTTTGTGTTTGTGAAGATGTGAAATGGAATACGATAGTTCAGGATGGACAGCATTTGTGGGGCCTTGTGAACAGAACAGGATTCTGTAATTAGCAAGGAATTTCTTAATTGGGCGAATTACTGTGAACTGCTTCCCATGTACATGATTAATATGTATTATTTACATGCACAATGCAACTTCTGTCAAACTTACATGCTTCTCCCTTCCCAACCACCAGCAAGCAACAGCCTACCTTTGGCCAAGCATTAACAACTGATCCTGATGTCAGTACAGAATAAATTACTACAATGGCAGATGTTGTGAAAATGTGTGTAGAGTTTTATGCCACATAGGTTGAGGCAGGAACCAAAAATGGTCTTCTTATGTCATTTTCAAAATTGTTTGTTGTGTACTTGAAGTTCAAGAATCATCATTATCAAAAGTGATGACTTTTACTTTAATTCCTTTTTGTCCAGAAGTGACCTAACAAACACAACTTTTATGGACACATTTTGTGCATGGACTTGTGACACATGAAAGTTTATGAAGAACATCCTCAAGTTTCTAATAGAAATGTATTTAATATCTTGTTCATTCAAAAACTGTTAAAGGAAATAGTTCCTGATAAGGGCTTTCGTTTTCAGCATATAAAAATCTAATTTATTCTTTCGGTCTCAAAATACAAGCTTTTTAAACATAAACATAAAGCTTGTATTTTGAAAAGGAAAGAAAAAATCGGACTGTTAATAGACAGTATATGAGAACTATAACCACTCACAAAGAGTCAGCATTTAATACACTGTCTGACATTGGTGCAGCAGGAGAGAAACTAAAAGCAAGCATACATAATTTCAGAGGCATTTACCTCTCGGCTTGAACTGGTATGAAGACGTGATGTTGCCGCTTTGCAGTACGGAACTAACAAAAGTTGACTGAAGCATGCAACTTTGCGCTAAGATGCATTGTATTTCCTTAATTCAAAACATGGTACATGAAAAGGCAACACTTGCAACTTTTATAGCAAGTATTATGATGTGAAACATACTAACAGCAAAAATGCTACATAACATGCACGATATATGCATACTTAAGTTTCATTTCATGTAATGGTTCCTAATGGATTTATTGTGTTTTGTTTACTTGATGTTCCGTGATTTTATATCATTATCAATATCTGGTAAATGTACACATTCGAGAGAATTCTTGGCAATAGAAGGTCACAAAGTTAAAATATGTAACCAGTGAAGAAAATGTATACAATATATTTTTGGCAAAGAACAGTCGCAAAAGTTACTAATACTAAGTATGAGATGGCGGGCGGTGTTGAGTGCAGTGGTGTTTCTTCTCACATTTTGTCAAAAAGTATGGATAATATACATGAATCTGCTTCTAAAAAGTGCAGTGAATATGAAACAGTCTTAGATGAATATGAAGAAGTCTTAGATGAACATGGATCGGCTTGAACGATCACCCAAATTCTACAAGAGGAATTATTTACATCTGCATCCTACACGGCGGGCGAACTCAGTCAGAAGGAAAAACAGAGTTGAAATTATATCCAATCTTGAAAATGCGGGTAACTATACGGGATGTGAATTGTGTAAAAGTCTTGAAGTGCAGCTTTCTCATGTCTTGAAAGAACTGAGTTCAGTTCGACTGATTGTGGATTTGCTAAGCAAAGAGCTTAACCGAGAGCAAAGTGAATCTCCTCGTAATTCAACTATGAATAAACAGTGGAATCAGGTATCGTATAATCAACCGAAAATACCTAACCGTCAAAAAAGTTTAAGAACTACGGATAATATTCCACCTCAACTTATTCCAGAATCAGCAAATCGGTTTGAAATATTAGCTAACCTCACAACTGACTTAGATAATCACAAAACAAAGAACAAATCAGTCAAAGAAGCCAGTGAACACCAAAGTCTCCAACAAAGGGATTTCGCACAAAAGGAGATTAACAGACTCAGAAGTCGTCAAGTATATAGGAAGGACTTGCCTAAAAAAATCCCAACATTAATTAATGGAACGACGACGACTAGAGTGAGTACCAAACATACTCGTCATAACCTCAAAAAAGATACTCAAACAATCGTAGATCACAAAATTGTGATCCTTGGTGATAGTCATGCTCGAGGTCTGTCAAGTAATGTGAAAAACAACCTCGAAGATAACTACAGTGTATGTGGCTTTGTCAAACCAGGAGTAAATATAACAACTCAAATTTCTTCAATGGCAGCCGACATAAATCTTCTAACAAAAAGTGATTCAATCATCTTCTGGGCCGGTTCAAATGATGTGAGCAAAAACAACTCCCAAGAAGGCTTGAAACAACTTGTAAACTTCGTGCAGACAAACAATCATACTAATATATTCCTGATATAAAGACAGCTTGATTCAATGCTACAAACTTATAATTTAAATGCTATAGTTAACTTTCCCAGTAGATCGCAGGGTGTCTCTAGCACCACGATTGACAATATATTTATTGATAACTTAAAATTCTCAAATTATACTGTTTTTCCCCTTTTCAATGGTCTGTCAGACCATGATGCTCAGCTGTTGATAATAAAAGACATACATTTGCAACCACAAAGTCATTATGGCTATACTACTAGAAATATAAACAACAACTCAATTAACGAATTTAAAATTGATCTAAGCTATGAAACTTGGGACTGTGTTTTCGATCTCAATAACAATCCTGATGTAAATACCCTGTTTAATTCTTTTTTAAATAATTATCTAAGGATATTTTATAATCATTTCTATCAATGTAAGATTACAAGGAGACATAAACATACTCCTTGGATAACACCCGGTATTAGGACTTCCTGTAAACATAAAAGATTCCTTTATTTATGTACTAAAAGTAGTAATGACATTTCCTTAAAGAAATATTACAAGCAATATTGCAAAATCCTGGCTAATGTTATAAAAGAAGCTAACATTATGATTATAATAATCAAATTAATATATCAACAAATAAAATCAAAACAACTTGGAATATTATCAAAAAGGAAACTAACAGATATAAAAGATTAACAGATTCGACTGTTTACCATAATTCTCCTGAGACCTTCAATGACTACTTTTTAACAATAAGTGAAAATATAATCAAAAATATTAGGTCCAATAAACAAAACCATGTTACTTATAACAATCCTAGTTACTATCTACTGAAGCAACCTTTTAGAGATTTCCCTAACATAAAATTTAGAAATACATCACCTAAGGAAATTGAGAATATTATTAGATCCTTAAAGGCAAAAGGGTCCCACGGCTATGATGAAACTACCACCAACATTTTAAAAATCAGTGCCCCCTTTATTAGCACGCCACTAAGCCACATTTTCAACAAGTCTATGATATCTGGAATATTCCCCACAAGATTAAAATATGCCACTATTAAACCAATTTTTAAGAATGGGGATAAGAAAAAATGTAGCAAACTATAGACCAATTTCTATATTGCCATCATTCTCGAAGATCCTGGAAAAAATAATGTATATCAGACTTATGAATCATCTGGAAACTAACAATATTCTAGCTACTGAACAATATGGTTTTAGAACTTCATCTTCCACCACACAAGCTTCATTGAATTTTATCAGTAATATATTAAATGAATTAAAAAAAAAAATAGTGTCGGAGGTATCCTCCTTGACTTACAAAAAGCCTTCGACTGTGTAAACCATGATATTTTATTAAATAAATAAAGTTTTTATGGAATTACAGGAGGATTTTTCCAACTAATAAAAAACTACCTACAACATAGATACCAGAGAGTTGTTTTAAATAATAACTGTTCTACCTACATCTCAGACTGGGGTCAAGTGACCCATGGTGTTCCTCAGGGTTCGATACTTGGCCTCTTGCTCTCCCTTTTATATATAAATGACTTACCACCCTCAATAAATAAAAACAATAAAATTGTCCTATTCGCTGATGATACAAGTCTGATTATTTCAAACCCAGATCCGATAAAGTTCAGAGATGATGCCAACAAAATTCTTCAGCATATACAAGAATGGTTTAATGCTAATTTGATATCCTTAAACTGGAAAAAGACTCACTTTATGCATTTTACAACAAAAATTAATCCCAATAATACGTTTGACATAATATATA
>Ga0268261_10001996_pt1 | contig 14472 bp, 8 predicted proteins | sample TergutNc150P1_FD_190353 | JGI IMG/M metagenome (GOLD analysis project Ga0268261, IMG submission 190353) | Nasutitermes corniger P1 segment gut microbial community from laboratory colony in Florida, USA - Nc150 P1 (SPAdes) (version 2) | ecosystem: Host-associated > Arthropoda: Insects > Digestive... | reverse complement strand
ATTTTGACAGCAGAACATACCGATCATGGAACAGCACTTTTGTCGTAACCCACACAATTCTTCTAACTGAGATTCCCACATTAATAAACAGATTGGTACAAAACTATTTTTGTTAAAATGTTGCGCCCACAAAAATTCCCTTATCCTTATTTATTTATTTTTTTTTATAAAATAACATGCTTAAGTGTTGGTCTATTGGGGTCGGTCAAGTTTCTTCTGTCTCCTGTGAATTTGTCTATCTGTGGGTTACGATAAATTGCTGTTTTATGGGCGATGGGTTTCAAGCGTCTTAAAATCAAAGCAGCAGGAAAATAGTTGGACCGAAGGAGGACGACGTAAGTGTGAAATTCAGGGTAATACACGAAAAATATGGAGGTCACATAGAGATCTAATGATAGTGAATTATAGGAGGCTACAGTTTTGTGTGTTCTATATTCCGTGCATTAATTAATTAATAAAAATTTATTAAGGTCACCACCAGATGCACTTTGGTTGTAGGAAGTTAATTTATTATATAGCGAACACCGACATGTTTCGGCCACTCGTGTGACCATCTTCAGGCTAGTAAGTGTGTGAACTGTCCGAACTACTCCATCGCTCACCAAAGTGGACCACAGTCCACCACGTACTTTCAACGTACATTAATCCACAGAACCATAACCCAGACAAAAATTTTTAAAGTTTAATATTTTATATTCTTCCCGGTTTTACAATTTAAACTAATATTAACCAGGGTCATATGATTTTAAATGTGGAGTAATCCCGACACATTTTAAATACGTTTTTATTCGTCTATTTTGAATTTGCTGGTCCTTCAATAAATTTTTGTACATAGGAGGCTACGTTGGGTTTAAATCTTAGCTCAGACTAGGAGACCAGGTAATGACAGAATATTGGGTTTAAACCTTAGCTCAGACTAGGAGACCAGGTAATGACAGAATACTGGGGAACGTCCTCAAAAATAAGGCGACCTAGGTCCGAGTTGGGGTGTTAGACCAAAGAAAAAGAATATAGTGAAAGTGTTATTTGAAAATGACAATCGAGGAAATTGAAAAGATGGGGGAATACCAGTGAATTATGCTATAAAACAGGTTATAAGAATATCATTTTAAAGGAACTGGCTCAGGATTAGGTATTTGGTTATTACATTATATAAGTCAGTGACTCTCAGACTCCCTTATTCTGAAACTCCCTTGATGGAAATATAAAGTTTTAATTTTCCAGCCTGCGAACGGAAGAAGTGCTGAGGTGTAGAAATAGAGCCGCATTAGAAACCTCGAGATCTAAGTCACCTCTATCACTAATTTCATTAAACATAATTTTGCTCGATTCTGGTTTTTTTAGGATTAAAATTTACTTGGAAACTCTGGAGTAACGGCTCCCGCCCTGGTAAAGTTTTAAGGTTTTCGCAGTGGGTTACCCGATGATCACGTTCTTCTGGGACAAGACACAACGTAAAATCCCAAAATAACGGAATCCTAAAGTTTCAGGTATGTCTAAAATAGACTACCTAGCTCCAAGACTGTGACGTGAAGCTTTAGTATGTAATTTACTTGGACTCTCTTTCCGAAGTAGTCTGGTTATCGCACCGGACCGTAATAGTCCTGATGTTATAACAGTTCTACCAAGATACTGAATGTTCTCAACGCGAATAGCCAACGTTTGGAGTAGTTTTTGTTTGAGGACATGCTGAACCGCTTGACGGTTCTCAACTCTAGACGATAAATTTTTCATAAATAAAAAAAATAAAATAATAGAATATTTCGTATTTGTGGGGTTTCTGTATTCACGGTTTAAAAACTTGGTCGTATGGTAGCATAAGGGAATCTGCTTTTTGAGCTGATGGCAGAAATTCATGACAGACATCTAAGATAACAACATTTGTTTCAGATAGTCTCGTTTATATATCGATGTTATTGTTCCAGGTACCTTTCCAACATATTTACCAGGTGTGGCACACCTGGCTTATTGCTTACAGTAAATTTTACTTGCAGTTTATTAAGCGACACTACCAATAACGCAGACTCTACAGTGTTAAACTGACCGCAAAAATGGGCAAATCCAGAATTAATGTAACAGGTTCACAGAGGCTATATAGGAGGATAATACAAAAATTAATTTTCAAGGAATAGTATGGCGGTTGAAGGGGGGGGGGATCTATTGATCTGGCTCAGGATAAGAACAAGTGGCGGGCTCCTGTTAATAACATAATTTTAAGATTCGGGTTCCGAAAATTTTTTGAGAATTGACGGATTGGTAAGGAACTATTAGCTTCTGAAGAAGGACTCTCCTCCATTGAGTTATTTAGCTAGTTCTGAATATATATACTAACAATATCTATGAAAGATTTCAGTTTACTTTATTCTTAGAATATTACATAAAAGATGTCACCGTCTGGAATAAGTGATTCTCAAGTCTAGACGATCCAGGATCAAGTGATAATTTCCAGAAACGTCAGACGTGTAAAATCGAATGCAACATACCTACTTACTTCCTTACTCCATGGAATAGATTGCTTCTTGGGAAGCTAACCGGTTCTCAGCTAGACAAGAAATTCCTTGGATTTTATGAAACCTGAAGTTTCATTACCGCATTCACAAGTGCCCGCCATCTGTCCTTGTCCTAAGCCAAATCGATCCAGTCCAAGCCCCCATATCCCAATTCCTAAAGATCAATCTTAATATTATCCTCTCATCTACGACTGGGTCTTCCAACAGTCTCTTTTCCCTCACGTTTCCCCACAACAACCCTTGACACACCTCTTCTCTCATTGTACATGCTATATGCCGAGCCTATCTCATTCTTCTCCATGTGATCAACCGAAAAATATTGTGTGAGAAGTACAGATCATTAAGCTCATCATTATGTAGTTTTCTCCACTCCCGTTTGCCCCAACCCTTTTAAGTCAAAATATTCTCCTCAGCAACCCATTCTCAAACAATCTCAGCATACTTTCCTCCCCCAATGTGAATGACCAAGTTTAACACCCATACAAAACAAATTAGAGTTCTGTATATCTAAATCTTTAAATTTTTGGATAACAGAATGGAAGACAAAAGATTCCGCACCGAAAGATAGCAAGGAATCATTGATTTCAATCTGCTCTTAATTTCTCCCTGAATAGAATTTTGATTTGAACTCTTCCACACTTTCAAAGGATATATTATTAATTTTTATACTGCAACTTCGTTCTGCATTCTGATCTCCAGACATGACCATGTACTTCGTCTTACTAGTACTTACTTTTAGTCCAGTCGTTTTGCTAGCCACTACCAAAGCTTCTGCGTTTTCCTTTATAGTATGTACGCTTTCTCCCAATATGTTAAAATCATTAGCATAAACCAGAAGATGATGTGTACCATTTAATTTCAAACCATCCTGGTTTACCTGAAAAGCAATGGGGGTAGAGTATCTCCTTGTTTCAAACAATTCCTAATGGGAAATATGTCAGATAAATTCTTGCCTACCCGGATTCTACTATACGTTTCAGTCAGACACATTTTTATTAGCTTTAGCAGTTTCATGGGGATACCAAACTCAATCAGAATATTATACAAGACCTCCCTCCTAAATGAATCATAAGCTTTCTTGAAGTCTGTAAAGAAGTGGTGCGCTGCTTCATTGTATTCCCACTTTTTCTAAAGTATTTGACGAATGCAGAATATATGATTAGTAGTTGACCTGTTGCGTCGAAATCCATTGATGATCCCCAATATTTTTTTTTATATGGAGTTAACCTTGACAGCAGGATGCTGGATAAAATTTTGTACGTAGTAGGCAAAAGTGATATGTCCCTGTAATGACTACAATCTGTTTTATCGTCCTTCTTGTAAATAGGTGCAATGATCGACTCCTTCCACTACTCAGGCAATTCCCCCATATTCCAAGTAGAAATAATAAGTTTGTAGATCTCATAGCGAATTGTTCTACCCCCTGCCTTAATAAATTCTGCTGGTTATTTGTGACTTCATAGTTTTCAATAGCCAACCCAACCGCAAGGAGACTTGGATCAGGCACTACTGGTTCTGCTGTGTGTATTTCCTCTGCCTAACATAATTAATCCCACGTATATTCAATAGCTGGGAGAAATGGTTCCTCCACCTAGCCAAAATAATGTGGAATTCTGTAAACAAATCACCCTTCTCATCCTTTACTATATTAGTTCTAGGCTGGTAACCTTTCTTAAAGTCTTAAAGTCCCTACTATTCTTGATCTTACTGTTAGTTTCAAGTTCCTTAATTTTAGCTTTCAGATATGCCTTCTTTTTGTTCCTGAAATGTCTGCTAGCTTCACGTGTTACATTGTTTAGATTATCTACATTGTTTTGGCTTGGATCCCGTGCCCACTGCATTTTAGCCTGCTTCCTTTGATCTAAAAAACCTAAACATTCTTCATCAAACCATGGTTTATGCTGCTTCAATTCGTGCAGACCCAGACTCTCTTTAGCTGAGGTTTTGATAATCTCTTTAATGTTCAACCAAACCATTTTTATGTCCTCGCCATCACTTAAGTTCTCCACAGCTGCAAACCTCCATCTGACGCTGTTTCCTAACCTCCAGATCATTTAGCTTCCTGAGATTAAATCTTTCCCCATCAAACTTCTATGCTGCTTTTTTACTTACTGGCAATCTTTCCTTAACTTTTGTAACCATCAGATGGTGATCAATATCACAGTCAGCTCCCCTAAAACTTCGTACGTCTAGTATACTCGAATGCCATCTCCTGTCTATCAATATATGATAAATCTGGTTGTGAGTCTTCCCCGTCAGGAGAAGTCCAGTTGTACTTATGAATGTTTCGGTGCAGTAACATTGTGCTCTTTAAAACCAGATTTTTTGTTGTGGCAAAGTTTACTTCATATTAATATCCTGATGTAGAATCTCGTTCCCAATTGTCGGTTTGAAAATATTTTCATTAAAATCTCCTAATAGAATTTTCGTTTGGTACTTAGGAAAATGATAAAAAAAACCCTGATCTAATTCCTCATAAAAACTGCACATTCAGATAAACGATATTACACCAGCTACCTCTCAGAACTGTATACGACACCCTATCGCTAACAAGCTCTACTCTATTAGCTGCTGATACTATTCTGTGGTGTACAAAAAAATCATGTTCCAAATTGATAATTTTCGAATGCTAACGTAGACTCATAAATTTATTTTTCATATTTTAAAGCTGAAAGAAACATTCCTGGCAATCAACAGACACTCGAGGTGTGATGCACTTAAAGCGACATATGGAACCACAAATTTATCCAGGAAACAAAAAATAATATTCATAAATATATTCTAGATTTTCCGTGTAAAATAATCCTTAGATTCACAGTAGAGCTTCGAATAATTTTTAAGTCATAAATTTACTGGTGATGATAATAATATTAGCAGAGCAGCGAATATTAAAAATAAACAACGTAGTGTGGAACGAGTAACGTGAAACGCTGCACGGCTATACTGAAGCTGTGTGTAAGCGGCAGTAAGAACTAAAACAGGCTCCTCTCCTTCCACCGCCATCCACACCCACGTGCTTCCTCTCCTACACCTATAGCTGCACATAGCAGCGTTTAGCAAACCTGGCACTTGGTGAGAGAGTCCGGGGGACGTAGTTTGAATGACGACGGACTAGACTAGTAATGGCAAGCTATTGACTTCCAAGTATCCACACTTGACCAATCAGTTCTACGTAAATCCGTACAAGGAATTTCTTGTAATTTGCACCTCCCATAAGCCTTTACGACGGGCACAGAGACACCCTTCTTTTACGAGGAAAATTACTGTATATCTGTTTTGGGGTAATGTCGATTACTAACATCGCACCAGGCAAGAAGGCTCATTACACCAAAGCTGTCTTTGTGCCCAGTAATGAACTGTGCCACAAAATCGCATGTAAGAGTGAAAGTATAGCTCCATACATTCTTAACCTTGACACGAGTTACAGTAAACCGTGGGCTTTACGCTCTGGCCTTTTTATTTAAAGTACCAAGTGGTTAGGAGCTGGGTGGAGCCTAGACGTGGCGGAGGAGAAGAATACATGTGCCTCTAAAGTAAATCGAGCATCGGTTCCTTGCTTATCCTGTCCGCAGCCTAATTAATTGTACAGACTGATTTATCATGGCTAAAAACAAGAAGAGTTATGTCTGCAAAGTCAGCAATTGTGCTTTCCTTTCAGGACTGAATGGCATCTGTTCTGTGTCTCCAGTGACACCCAATCACTTTTAATGGACTCGTCAGAGCGGATGCCGTGTCGTCCTAAATCTATTTTTGTTGGTTGTTCCATTTTTCTTCTCCTTCATCCATGACGAGAGAAACGTCAACTGGCTTGCGTAGTTCCAACGTAGTAGATGATCCAGCAAAAATAATAACTGGGACCGGACCAAAAAAAAAAAAGCATTTTGTAGTCCGTTCATAGGAGGCGTGTTCCTGTGGGAAGTATAAAGTAACACGCAGAACTGGGAGTAATCCCGTGTCTGGTCTACCTTATTCGCGTTCTGCAACTGCTGCAGCCATGGTGAGTACGAATGCGAGTCTTCTATAGCACCTGACTTTGTTACTGTGTTGCTTGCAGAATTCGGAATGTACCAGCTTAATAATAATAGTAGTAGATAATAATCATAATAGTAGTAGATAATAATTTCTTTAGTACATAGTCATAAAATCAGGCAACAAAAGGCGTCATTTCCTGTGCTCCAGCATTCTCCTTCCTACCGCAGTGCTATTCAAACACATGCACGGATAAAAAGCCCGGAAACTTTTTTCTCTTGTCTTCAAATTATGTGTTTTGAAAATATTTTAGCAGTTAAACTGTTTATCACAAAATATTTGATTCTGTAAATACAAATAGGGCTGTTTCTTCCCAAAGTTTTATTACCAATTATTGTTAAAATAAATTAGGTTCGTAATAGTGCATCATTTAGTTTTTGCAATATATATACATATGTATACGCGTGTGTGAGTGTGTGTGTGTGTGTGTGCGTGCAACTAAATAATTAACTAACTAAACCAGCTTCATGGAACAGAGTCCTTCCTGAAGAACTAAGAGGCCCTCAGCCAGTCAATAAATTCCCCGCATTTTATGGAACCCGAAGGTCCATTACTGTATTCACAAGAGCCCTTCAACTGTCCCTATCACGAACCAGAGCAATCCAGGCAATGATCTTCCGTCCCACTTCTTGATGAATCATTGTGACATAAACCTTCTATCTACGCCTAGGTTTTGCAAGTGGTTTCTTCCCTCAGGTCTCCCCCCTCCCCAAAAAAATTCTTTACGCCCCTATTCTGTGTCCCATACGTGCCACATGCCCAGCCCATCTCATTCTTTTTATTTGATCCCCCGGAAGATAATTGTTGAGGGGTAAAAAACATCAAGCTCCTCGCTATGTAGTCTTCTTCAATCCCCTGCCACTTCATCCCTCTTAGGCCTGAATATCTTCCTCAGCACCGTATTGTTGAACACCCCAGCCTATGTTCTTCCTCCTTTGTGAGAGACTAAGCTTCACGCCCATACAAAATAACAGTCAAAATTACAGTTGTGTATATCTTTCTGTTTCGGACAACACACTGGAAGAATACATATGTTACTCTTGATCCATTTTTGCTTTGGTGTTTGTCCAAATCCTATTGGCACAACCAAGGAGAGCAGAGCATGAAACGTGCACAGTGTTTTAATCGTAAATCTCAAGGAAAGAGGCCTAGGCGTGAATGGTACGATAACATTAGTACAGAATTCCGAGGATTACAATGTTAATTGATGGACTGTACAGGACTAGTTCAGAACAGTGTCCAGGGGAAAACCGACTGTAATGTTTAATGAACTTTCCGGTACTACAAAAGACAGAACATTTCTTGAACAAATCAATGGCTGTATAACTTTCGAGAGAGATCAGGCATAATTAAGTTGGCTGCTTAAATACGAGAATTATAATTTATTTAACTGCGATATTCAACACTTTCCACACCTCTTCCCAATATTTCTTATGATCAGCCCTTTTGGGGTAGATTTTAGCGTTATTTGCATGTTTGTACATTTGTATTGGTTACGCAACACCTCAAAATACCTGACCGATTTTGATCAAAGTCCGCACAATGGACCTACACGTAAGCGTATGGAGCCGTTGGCTGTGTTTAGTTGGTGTTTTTGTGAGTAAAACTTTTGGCCTAAGTTAACTTTTGGCCGAACAGATGTAGTTGGGCCTAGATAGAAGGTACTTCTGCTTTTTCTAGCAATAGCACGTGTTAAGTTCCTTTCGCTTTATTTAATTAAATTAATGACCCTAATCAGTTCCTAAGTAACTTGAGTTTCATGAATGTTTCCTAAATTACGCTCCCTTAGGTGAGTCGTGACCCCCCACTGAGATTTTCCTCTGGTAATCTTTACCCAATTCAGTAAAAATTTGAAGTTAATATTCAGAATTTTCTGTTTTCCGATTTTCTCTCAGTCTTCCATAAAAAAACCCCCCCGTACATTATGCGTGGTCCGTAAGAAAGGGTAGTTACACTGTTGCTATATCGAATGACCGATGCAAAAAATCACATGGTTACAGTGTTCAGCAAAGAGCATCACGATTCCCAGCTACTCCGATAAACGAAGTGTCTAGAACCACAAACTCAGACTATATGATATCAGTACAACACACAGACGTGTTCAATGCAGATTAAGCTTTTCAATCCCACACAAATATTAATTAGACTGTTCCGGTTGTTGATAAATTTTCCACATTTCAATTTGAGTTTCATGTAACTGGCCCGGTAAATTTGTCTGAAACCTTCCGTTGTTAACAACAAACGTACAACTGTACTTAAATCCGCTGGCATATTTATCACCTGGAACAAAAGCAACGGACTGACATTCCACATAACTATGTATGCGTGCGTGCTTGTATATGTATATGTGTGCGTACGTCATAGAATATCGTCATCTAGAATGTGACACCGTGTTGCATAGCAGACAAAACACACGAGATTCAAAGAAGCTTTAATTGGCAAGGTTTTCTACACCCTCATTATTTGCAGTTGATTCCTGCAAAACGTCAGTAACTATCTACAAAACTACATGTCACTATCCGAGAAGACGGTATCTTCCAGGCTTAACCCCATGAGAGCCTGAAATATCACTTGCTTTCTGCTCAGTGCTTTGTTCATAACATAGTTTGAATGAGGGTTCCCGATTTCCGTTAACAATTTCTACTTATTTTTAAAGTTACAAGTAAAACCTGTAGTGGGAAGAGAAGGTCATTAAATACAAAAACAAATAAGCATCACATCCGCTCATACAAGTATCAGCGCCCCATCTTTTAGCAGGCTTCCGATATCTGTTGGTGGAGCCAAATTTGTTTCCCCAGTCATTCCAGCAGTACAGATAGACGTTTCTGAACCTTCCTTATTTAGAAGTTCTAAATACCACCGCTAGTGTTTTCCGTGTAAATATAGTACTTTAAACTTTGCAGTTCTACAGCTGTATATTTAGTTTTTGCCTAGCTCCAGTAAAGCTAACTTTATTTAATTACTATTGCACCTGAAGAAGATGACATTAATTTCTGCAGCTACAATGTAAGTTTAGATCAAGGGCAACTCTATTCATAACCACGGTTGTTGCTGTTTACTACTACATTTCTTCATAATCCTAATCCATCACGAAACGGTGTTCTTTGTGCTATATCAGCTTGCACGTTATTTCATTAATTCCAGTGTTAGGCGAGCGTTTCAATCGAGTCTTTCCTCTAAATTTGCTATTTCAGATTTTTTTAACCTGCAGGCTTCCAGTCGCTGAAGATGAAATTTGTGTTTCATATATGTAAGGATTTCTTCTCTGAAACTTCAGTTTTGTAGTCTGCACCTCTTTATTTTCTTTGAACTCGGTAAAAGTGCACCCTGTCCCCCAAAAGCAATGACTATGCAAATCAGAACCCAAAACCCTACGGCAGTACATGCAGGCCTAGACATCGCTTGAAAAAAGTGGCAAACTTGCAGTGAAAAATCACTGAATAAATTGTATGGTAACTTTGGGTATTCCCTGTAATTTCGCGGTGGAAAAGAAGACACCAATAGAAATACAACTTTTTATATCCGTTAGATTCAACTGAAATCAATGAGTAGATAAAACACTAGCATACAGAAAATTAAAAATGTTACTAGTAAGAAGAGAAGGCAAATAAGAAAGGGAGAAAAATACCATCGATGGAACAATTTTGTCGGTGTTTATTTTCGCAACATGTTACTTTCGCTTCTAAAGCGTAATTTTGAAGATGATATTAAAAATAAAATATAAATAAATAAGTTACATATTACATAGCTTATGATAAAGTCCAAAGAGTGGTTTCTGTGTACAAAGGCAACATAAATTTTTGGAATCTCTAAAAACACAGAGTTTTTTACCAATTGAAGGAACATAAACTGATGAATCAACTCCGAGGTTAATACAGTCATTACTTTAAGGAATCTTTTGGAGCCTAAAATTCCTTCAAAAAATCCAGAATTTCAGTTTGTATCGCAAAAACTGCGTCAGAATCACAAAAACAGACCGAGTCAGCTTTACAAAGACAGACTGCGTCAGCATTCGAGACTGCGTCAGCCTTGCAAACACAGCCTGCATAAACATTATAAAGCGTTACAAAGACCAGAGCCCTTCGTGCTATTCAGGACGAGGGACTTCCTAAATATAACCCACGCAAAATACTATAAGGATGATAAAATTAACAGGGTTAGACGACAACAGCATGTTTGGAGAAGTGTACGTGGGACAGAAATGCTTACAAATTGTTGTAGGTAACAAGAAGGAAAAAAACCACTTGGAAGAACTAAGCATGGGTGGCAGCATAACAAGTTAGCCTTAGAGAAACAAAACGGGAGAGGGTGGACCGCATTCTTCTGGATCATGATGTGGACCAATGGCGGTATCTTGAAAACAATAATTAAATTTGGGTAACAGGAAGCTTGTAATTTCTTGACAAACTGAGAAATCGGTAGCGTCTTAAGCGAGACTATAGAAGATCATTTCTTAGTTCAAGCAACAATATACAATAATCAAACTAAAAATTCTTATATATACTTAACAATTCTACACGGAATTCTTTCACTATATATTCGATATTCTTCTCCACGTTACACAAGAGATCAAACTGCAAACAGCCAAAAAATTATTAGCAGAATTTTATACAAAATTTGTTGATGTACTCCCTGACGACGAACCTCTAAGTTTTGAACCATGTAGGAGATTCATTGTTTTAACCCTTATCCTGCTAACGTGGAGAATACGGTGAGCTCCTAATAATGTCAGCAGACGGCAGATGGGATTTAACTTGGCGTTTAAAGGGTTAATATAATAGTGAATGTGTAAATTACAAATAGAGTGTATTTTGTTGGTTTATTATTGTAGATTACTGATTATAATGCACGGGATGAACAACATAAAGTTTAGTTCAAGCAGTAAGGTTGGTAGGTAAAACAGATAGTGTTACAATGAGAATCAAAAGAAAACTGCAACTGCATTATGGAGCCACAAAGCAAGTAGTACACTTACTTTATATTGTCTTTGAAACATTAATCATCCCAGTTTAACTGCACTCTGATAGGGTATACAATATGTATATACACATGTATATATAAGTACGTGTATGCATATGTGTAAGTACCTAAGTAAGTACGTAGGTATTTATACGTATGTATACTTGCATGTATGTATGCGTGCGTACGTACGTACGTACGTACGTATGTATGTATGTATGTATGTATGTATGTATGTATGTATGTATGTATGTATGTATGTATGTATGTATGTATGTACGTATGTACGTATGTATGTATGTACGTATGTATGTATGTATGTATGTATGTATGTATGTATGTATGTATGTATGTATGTATGTATGTATGTATGTATGTACGTACGTACGTACGTACGTATGTATGTATGTATGTATGTATGTATGTATGTATGTATTATGCATGCATGCATGCACGTTTATTATCCCCACGTCACCTTCCGTAGCCCTGTAGGATATGTATGCGTATATCATTTTCTTTTAATTTTATTTGATCAGCAATCGGAATACACTGCATTCCATAAGCTAATGTGCTGGCAAGAGTCCAACCTGTGGACTTTCTGACGCGGTGAGATACCCTCCAGCGAGGGGGTCTCTTAGCGTATATCCTGCATAGCTACAGAAGGTGCCGTGAGGACTACACACACACACACACACATATCGTACACAGCTACAACGGTTACTTTTAGACGAATGTCAGTATTCGAGCATAATACTGTTTTGTTCTTTCTTTTCCGGTGACTGGCAGGATGATGATGACCAGAAAATGCAGAGTAAGTATCGTTCGTAAGCCGAAATTTCAACATAGTTTTATTACATTTTGCAGTTTTGAATCTGTACAGGTCGTGAAAATGTCAATTTTAATACTCATTTTCAATATGTAGCTGTGTGAAACTTTTCTCTGTACGCCATACCATGTCTTCATTCTGCAGCGACTAAACACAGCAATATGTTTGTTGTAAGCAGTCCATACGTTGTTTCATTATCACCACTAATTTGCAACTCCTCTTTAAATTTTATCATTACGAAGATCTAAGGAAATCAGAATTGAATGAAAATCAACAGGACTCATCTGTATGTAGATGTAAATTTAATGGGCGAAATATACTTACCATATATAAAAAATATTTAAATGGTGTTACAGGATATGAATGTTAGTAAGGTGCTTGGTCTAAAAGTAAAACGTAGAGAAAGAGAATGACGTATTCTTGGCTTACCACCACAGTGCAGGATAAATTCATAAAAGACCTAAAATATAGCCATTACAGTTCTTGAAAATGTGGCAGGGTGACACAGATTAAGACAAATTACTTGTACGACACAATTAATAATATGTTACGGTGTGGACATGCTTGTTATTTTTCATGAATCTTGCCACTGGTCAGTTCAGAATCTTTAAAATGTCAGAACACAAAACCGTAATGTTGCCTTTCGTAAAATTTGTTTTCTCAACCTAAAGAACACAGATAAAGGCCGTCTGAGAACAGGGCGCTCAGGAGTACATTTGAAAATAAAACTCTCCACAAAAGAGTATTAGCGTAATCATATTAGGGAGGATGAAATTCACGGGAAAAATTTTGGTAGAAAACCAAAAGGCAAGTTAGGTATGGATGTGAGAGTAAAGATAAAGGTTGAGAGTAAAGTAAAGGTTTAATAAGAAGTGTAGGTGTGGAATGGATACACCGTGGCTCGAGTAGGGTCTATAATGGTCTGTTTTAAACGAGGAATCTGAACTTCATGTGGGAAATGGGCCAGAGTTTTACAAACCTGTAAAAATCTAGACACCACCTCAAAATTTTAGGCACCATGACGGTGACTTGGAGTAATTGCTATATGAAGGACTCAAAATTATTAGTACGTCCGTTCTGTCTCCCAGGAATTTTGCACCCCTAGCTGGGTGAATAACATCTACTGCAGAACTTAGCCCACTGAAGTAACGTGCACCTTAGTAAAGTGTTCTTAAAAAGCTTTTGTACGTGAAAGTAGTTCTACATATCATCTCTGATTGTTATGCAGTGCACGGTTTAAAAAATGAGAGTAGTACTTATATAGTGGTGGGATATTTCTGTTTCAGTCATGCGCAAGGCATTCCAGATGTTTGACACGACCAAATGTGGGTTCATAGAGACGCTTAAAATCAGCACAATTCTCAATACCATGGGACAGCTCTTTGATGATGGAGAGCTGCAGAATCTCATCGCGGACACGGACCCCGAAGGCACGACTTTTCAGCCTGACACCTTAATTGCTTAACACCATAATACTGTGTATTTCCTGAGCAGCTGACATTTATTGAGTTAAACAATACATGTCCTGCATTTAAAGACACCAGATTTTGAACACTGTCTTAAAGTATTTCAGACAATAGATACTGTTCTGATCTAGCTCAAATCTACTTCACATTTTCCAGTTTGAAGTTATGCGCCGTCTCTCTCTCTCTCTCTCTCTCTCTCTCTCTCTCTCTCTCTCTCTCTCTCTGTTTTCCAAAAACCTATTTCCATTAGATTTTTAAAACTTAAAATTTGTAGGCTATTTACTAATTTGCCACTTAGTATTTAACGATGCTGTCAGCATATCAAATAGTATAACGTCGAATGACAGCAGGATTACTGAGTAATAATTTGGAAAGACTGGACAAATTTGTGGTTTAATTGGGAACATTCAACGAATATTGGCTTTTACGTACAACACGCAACTATTGGCTTCAATAAGATAAACTGGTCTGCGGGCTTAAATTCTGACCCGGATACTCTCAAACACAAACTGGAGTGCTAACCCTGATACTCCCAAATATAAACAGGAGTGTTAACGCGGGTTACTCGAAAATACACACAGGAATACTAAACCGGTTACTCCCAAAAAGCAGCAGGAGTTGTAACCCAGGTACTCCGAAATACCAATAGGATTGGTAAACAAGGTACTTTCAAACTCCAACA
>Ga0268261_10001995_pt1 | contig 14473 bp, 9 predicted proteins | sample TergutNc150P1_FD_190353 | JGI IMG/M metagenome (GOLD analysis project Ga0268261, IMG submission 190353) | Nasutitermes corniger P1 segment gut microbial community from laboratory colony in Florida, USA - Nc150 P1 (SPAdes) (version 2) | ecosystem: Host-associated > Arthropoda: Insects > Digestive... | reverse complement strand
GCCAAATTTGTACAAGTTTTTGTATGTAAACGATAAACGTAGCCCGGATTGCTTTCACACTTAGCGCATTCACTGTATTTGTACTTCACTGAATAACAAATTATGCTGTCCAAAACTTGGTAGTACCATTTAGGTCCAATTTAATATTATCTGTCTAAACTTTACTCCCTTATATCACATATAAAATTTCTAATTATGTGACTTTGTTAATCAAGCCGAAATCTGGAGCGATGCACAAGTGCGCCCTACTCATATAACAATTGAAAGAATTGTGTCGTTTACGACAATATGCAAAGTTAAGTTTCCCTGGTCCGAAATTCCCCCTACTTTAATTTGCCTAACCAACCTGATTGGTTCGCCATGAATTTAGTGTTCTTGTAATAGGCCGAAAACTTTAAAATTTGAATTGATTCTCCCCATTGGTTCTTATGACTGACGCGTATGTTTTTGGCTTAATTCATAAACCCCAAATAGACGCGCTGTACCTGACATTTTTAATGTGAGACCGTAGCTAACACGGTATCCACCCCCTCGTGATTTACATTACGAAAAAGTGTCAAACCCTCGAATTTTGACTCTCCTAGCAAACTTCAAAATCCCATTAAACTTGACATTGACAAATACGTAACAAGTAGAATTCTCCTTTGTGAATGTTTACCGCGTTTACTCTGTCCATTCCACAATAGTCACGCCCCCGAGCAACGTATCCCCGTCGAACATTTACTCTGTATGGGGAAAGGTAAATAGCCTGCGGGCCAAATTTCTTCAAGGGCGTGTGAAATTTGAAGTTGGCGATCTTATAAGGATAACCAAGCAGAAGGTACTGTTTGCTAAAGGTTGCAAACAAACATTTTCAACATAAATATTTCGGGTATTCAAGGTTATTTCGCACGCCCCACAACCTTTCTATGAACTGTCGGACTTGCAAGATCGTCGTATCGAAGGATAATTTTACAATTACGAACTTGTTAATGTTCCTTATCACCCGAAACCGGGTTTCAAATAGAGAAAATTGTGCGCACACGTAATAAGAACGGCATAAACAATACCCTGCCAAGTGGAAAGGTTACGACCAAACCTTTAACAGTTGGGGAAACGCGTCTGATATTAAGAAAAAATAATGATTAATTATTACGTTACCATAAGACAACTCCGGTTATTATTATCCGGCCAATACAATAACTAATTTTAAAACTCAATCAGCCACACCGTTGGAGTTGGAAACTAACAGATGGGAAGTGGGTTTAGTAGAAACTCCGTATCCTAAACGCTACAAGAAACGTTTCCGACACAATACAATTCGTTAAGATTTGCAGGTCATTTTTCCTGTAAAAGACTATGAATCTATGTTCGATCTTGTAACAGATATTCCTCATTTGTTGGAACCACCTAAGAAGGAAACGTTTTTGCGCATATTTAATGAGTACCTAAATAAATATGCAGAATTACCAAGCAAACAATTTTCCACACGTGCTAGGGGAAATGTCCGTTAAAATCGATAATCATGTAGTATCTCACTTGCCTGCCCGTGTATATAATGTACTTGAAGATTTAGCCGAAACAATTATGAACCCCGTTAATTGCCGTACGTCTAGAATAACTGTATCACTAAAAGATAACCCTGATTTTTGTACACCAGAGCCTGTTTATGTGTATACTGCTGTCACAAATCCAAGTTTCGATAGTGATTCTTACGTTGAACGTTTAACGCCTCTACCCTTCCTTCGAGTACAGGATATCATAGATTTGACTTCCCTTCGTATAGACCTGTAGAACAATCGTTTATAGATTTCATTACCATTCGTTTAGCTACAAAAATGCAGATGTGCTATTTCCAGATAGTGATATCCCTTGTGTGGTAACATTACAATTCAAAAACAAGTTCACGGCGTAGTAAAACTCAGTATACAAATTACAATGGATCGATATACACGATACTATGTAAAACCGGTGGTGACGGTGAGGTGGGTCCTGTTTACAGGGCAGGTTTTAGGGTTCAGAGGGTTAACGGCGTAAGGTCTTTCATCAGGGGACTCTTTCGTTTTCTTAAACCACTCTTGTATTCAGGGGCAAAGGCGGTAGGAAAATAGGCTTTAAACCAGGTTCCAATGTAATAACCAATATGCTTAATAAAACCTGGAACAACCCGTAGGGAAAATTTAATAATAGATTAATTTTGGAAAAAGATAACCGAGAACAAAAAAATTAAAAACATGACGGGGTCTGGCTTTAGATTAAAAACAATGCGCAAGTCTAAAAGACTGTCTCAACGTAAACGTAGAAAGGTAAGTGATATTTTCACAGACATGCAGTAATGTAGTGTTAATATCGGGGCTTGACATTTTTCTAAAACGCAGCATACAAACATCTATCGTAAATAGTCACACCGTTACACATAAATCTTTGTCGCCAGCCAACATTCCTACCCACTTGGAATTTAACTGCTCCGTCCATAGTGATTCCAACATTGATTTAAATCCTGTACGTCGACTGTTACGCATCAAACTAGTGAAAACTGATGGGTCAGATCTAATTAGTGCAGAGTCAAACAGTAGGCTGCGTTAATAATCTTCTAATTTCATTTTTAGTCCTCTAAGTGTCTCGCTAAACGTCAAACATGTTACTCTTCACGAGACAAACTATCAAAACAAGGCCTACCTTGAAAAGCTTTTAAATTATGGTTCTGATGTCTCTGGCACACATTTAGTTTCTAGCCTCTGGTATTTTGATTCGTCTCAAGAACTCAAAAAATAATGGTTACACTACCCCTTTAAAATGCATTGGGAATAGTCAGACTGTTGAACTGTATGGACGGCTGCATACCGCCTTGTTCATTTGCGAATAAAATGTTGATTAATGGTGTTGATATGAATATTAAACTTGTACACCAGAAGCTTTTTATTTATTGGCACCTACCGATGATATAAAAGTACGTATTAAATTTGTAGACGCTACACTTTATCACCCAAATCGATTTAAAATCCCCTCTACTCTTAGCTCACTCTAATGTTTTGCTTATGAAGCGCAAAGCACACTATCCCGTTACACACAATCAGATCAAAACTTTTACAGCGAGTTCTGTGACTCAGGAAATCTCTATAAATAATGCATTGCTTGGGCCGGTGCCAGACCGGATTCTTATAGTTTTAGTTAAACATACAGCATTTGTTGGCTCTGCCAGTACGAATCCCTTTCACTTTCACCATTATGGTATGACTAATCTTGTGCTCTATGTAAATGGAGTACATCTTTCCGAACCACTTACAATGTTTTGCTCTTACCCTTTTGGAGTTACAAGAACTTACAAAATTTTCTTTTCAAGTACTGGTATTCATCACGATGATCGTGCTCATATGATTGCACTGGAAATGTTCACAAAGTTTTCTACATAATAGCTTTTGACCTGACACCTGACAGAGGCTAATGAGGAGTATATAAGCTTACCTAGCCAGGGAAATGTGCGCTTTGAGGCAGTCTTTAAAGAACCGCTCCCCGAACCTGTAACATGCATTTTGTATGCTGAATTCTCGCGACACATGAAAATTGATAATTCTGGAAACGTTACAGTAGAATGAATTCCATTCAAATTCATAAAGTTTTAACAAAACATGTAAAATATTTTCAAGGGTTTATCCTATAGATCTTTTACCACCCACACTTATAAAATCGTCAATAACTGTCATTAACCTTGATAAGCATTATATGCCCGGTTCGCATTGGGTAGCTGGTTTTTTCTCCGACGCTGTGTACGCCGAATATTTTGATTCGTATGGTCTACCACCTTTCAATTATGAAATCATGGCATACTTACGGCGCCACTCAATTTCTTGGACATTTTATCGCCACAGATTACAGGGTCTAACTTCGAATGTCTGCGTACACTACTGCTGCCTCTACGCTCTCCACAGAGCCAGAAAACTATCCATGCCGTCATTCGTCAACATGTTTTTACCTGCTTGCTACACCTGCGATGATAAAAGAGCATTGCAGCTGGTTCGTGCTCAGTTTGGAGAGTTTCCCACTTGCGGCCATTTGGAAGTGCAGCAGCAGTCGTGCAAGTCGCAGATATAAATAAACGTACGCACATTTTAACTTATTAGTCTACAATGTCACTCAAAATGATTGAGTTCACTTTCTCGGAAGGGGCGGGATAATGAAATCGTGGGTAAACAGCTGGCAGATTCCGACTCCCACGGTAATAGGTTCTCATCATCTTTAATAGACCATACAGATGGGATGAAGTACCTATTTTTAACGCTAGGATGAATCAGGCTATTGGCTATGGGTGTAACTGGAATGATAGTGATGTTCCCTATTCAGAGCTCTGAACTGTGGTTCATCGCAAAATATTGCCTGCTGTTGCAATCTATTGCTTTGGACCTCAGAAAACGAACTTTATAAGTGGTCTTATCGACCGGACAGTTATGGATATTCCTCAGCTGGGTTGCCCTGAACTAGCCGACATTAGTCTCCCTGCCATCACCTGCCTGTTTGCATATCACAAGTCCAAACATATTTGTGCATTGCGAATAGTCTATTCATTATCTCAGTAGGTCAATTATTACATTCTTAGTCTACAATATGCCAAGTGCCCACCTCAGCCTGGTTATCATTAATGTCTTCCAGATGACGGGGTTGCTTTATCGTAACTACTATTTGAACGGGCAAAAGACAATGTATGTCTCCATCTACCTCAATAATGACGACCTCAAACCACAAGTGAAAATTTGAACTTTTTATGGTCATGCAGTCATCGAAATACAGTGGTTCATTCTCGTGACATTCGAAAGTGGTATCCCCAAGAATGAAGTGCACGAACTTGGTGACTCGCAACATATTCTGTCAGTGTACTGTGGACGATAATACGCATTACGAGTGAGAACACTCAAGTGTATCTAAGTAAAAGAAGATTGGTCGCATTTGATGGACTTGGCAAGTAGCTGCATAGACAGAGAAGTCATCAAATGCAGCAGACTACAAGATGAACTTTTAGTGGCGTAATAAGTGTTTTGAATCCAAATCCTTTCGTTCCCCTCCACACAAAATGCCTCTGATTTCAATACCATTTGGAATGAATTAAAGTATAAAAACTCTCCTTTTTCTGATAACTGAATAGGAATAAGTGTCGAAATAAAAGATTGTAATAAAATTTAATTGTATGTATATTTATTAATATAATTGTACTTTTAATTATAATAAAATAAACCAACATTGTATATATATATATATATATGTGTGTGTGTAAAATTGTGTTTATTTTCCTTATTACCTGGGATAGTTTCTTTAAAAGAGAGATTTTTAAAGCCGCAGGATTCGAAACTAGATTCTTTCAATTATTAGTCTGACATCTTACCGCTTCAAGCAACTCTATGTAGTGTCGTATAAAGTGGTAGACATATTGTAAAATGGCCGCCTTATTACAATTGTAAGTATTTACGTTAGTAACAAATTGAATTTCGGCGCGCTAGTCCGCCGTATTGTAAAATGGCCTCGTTATGGAAATAACAAGTTAAAGTTACGTTTAAATAACGCGCTAATTCACCATATTGTAAAAATGATCGTCTTATCCAAATAGTACATGGCAAAGTAATTTAAATAAATCGTGTGTAGACTATAAAAGTGGTCTTCCTATTTAAATGTCAAGTTAAAGTTAGCTTAGCATTAATTTAAAATTGCCGCTCGAATTGCCATATTGTAAAATGCTCGTCTTACTCAAATAGCAAGTATTTAAGGTAGGTTTAAATAGCGCGCTATTCTGCCATATTGTAAAATGGCCGCCTTATTCAAATAGTAAATATTTAAGTTAGGTTTAAAACTTTCGCGCCTAAGGTCCATATTGCTTCAAATTCGAAAACGGCGGTGGCGACTAGCTGCCTAGAGTATTTGTTTACATTCGGCCACCATAACAAAATCATTGTTATATTTCAAAAATAATAACTTTGTTTAAAATTGCCGCTCTAACCGCCATATTGCCTCAAATTCAAAATGACGCCTTTATTTACATCAAATAACCATAACAAAATAAAGTTAGGTTATGCAAGAAGGTCATTAACACCTCCGCCATCTTCTGTTTACATCACGTGAAAATAAAGTTTCAAAATAATAACAAGGTAAAGTTAGGTTTAAAAGTACAGCACTAACCGTTTTATTGAAACAAATTCAAAATGGAGCCTTTGTTTACATCAAGTAACCATAACAAGTTAAAGTTAGGTTAAGCAACATGGTCATTAACTCCGCCATTTTCCGTTTACATCACGTGAAAATAAGTTTCAAAATAATAAGTTAAAGGTGTGTTTAGCCCGGCGCCATACTGTCTTTGACATTGTTTACATCATGTCACCGCCTGGGGGCAGGGAAGGGAGGGTTAGGTTTCAAAGTAATAAGGTAATGTTAGTTTTAGCCCGGCGCCATCTGTCTGGTCCTTCTGTTTACATCACGTGACCTCCTGTGGGCAGTGGAGGGAGGGGAAGTATAGGTTTGTTTAGTGTGACGTCACTCGGCAAACGGTGACGCTTTCTACTGCTGTGTTTATTTTAACGAATGAATGTTTTCAAAATTTTCAGATTAATTTAATTTTTATGAATATTTAGCTGCTATTCCTAAGAGATAAAAGGTGTTAACTTTAACAATCCGGTTGTTTCCTGAACGCGTTGAATATGCAAGACGTGCTGTTGTCAGTTCCTATATTGCTTTGCTGTTATGATTTTTCATTCAGCACTTTTTTCAGCGACAAGTTAGTTCGCTCGAGCGACGTGTAGAGCCCAATGCGGTTTTCACCTCTACATTTTTTATATTTTTAGTTTTATGAGAGATAGTTGGCATGTTCTTTTTCTTTTCTTCTCATCACACAGTAGTGCATTTCTAAATGCCACTGGTCAAAAGTGTACAGGTTTGTCATAAATTATCTTGTTTTTTTACGACCTACATAATAATTAATTTGGGTAAATCACCGTGCCGGTAAATTCGACCTTTTGGCATATCCAGTTCTTCAGTTTAACCGGATGAAAGAACTTTTGCTGTAATGTGAGATGTGCAACGTTTGCGTTGTCTCCCTTTTACTCGAAAATGGTCGGCGTGTGTCTGCAGCATTAGTAGAATTTATTCGTCTTTTGACGGTGAACTGCTGCTTCGGTATTGTGGGCCACTTGTCCGTGTCGTAAGTCAAATGAGCCCAGACGACACTCTATCAACTTATTGAAGATATTTTCTTAATATTATCTTCCCATCTTAAGCGAGCTCTCCTTCAGTTTCCCCACAAAATTCCTCCCAAACATCCTGACACGCACCCCGTCCATGCGGTTGTCCTGTTTGTGATCGCCCTAAGAATACTTGACGTAAATTTTCTGCAACATCCTATTACTGATAACGCCACTCTGAAATGCTGATGTGATTGTTTTATGAAAGAAGAATATTGATCTTGATTCAAGACCCTCATTACCTTGTCGTCAGCTTGTTTAGTGCCACCCTTGTCCCATGTGACCCCCCTGTATTGTATGTAACTCACTGTCTAGTAACTCTCTTGCAGCTGTTCAAGTAATCTCCCTCTGTACATTTGGATTTTATAAAGGCAAACTGCCCCTTCGATCGCCGGGATAGTACAGTCAGTATGGCGACTCGCTAAGGGCTGGACGGTCCGAAGATGGAATCTCGGTGAGGGCTAGATTTTCTGCACCGTATAGACTGTCCCGAGCCCTCTCAGGCTCCTGTACACTGGGTGCGGGGTTTTGTTTTCCGGAGTAAAGCGGGGGGAGAGGGCGTGGTGTTGACCACCCACCCCGATCTGGCACCGAGGTTAAAGAAAAAATAGAACCATACCTACACTCCCCTTCTGGGCGTTCATGGCCTGTTCTGGGGTGACGTTTACCTTTACTGCCCATTTGCGCACGATTAGGGTAGACGTGGGAGTGGAAGTTTAGGTGCACTCATTCTTAACTTTGGCACAAGATGAAGGTGAGTGACCAGTTTTGTATTCCATAAAGGCAGCGAAATTCATTGAGCTTCTGGGCGACTCTCAGCTTATCGAGTAGACATCTGCTGCATTCGATTACTTTCTTCTCAGATGAAAGGCAAGCAGGAATGGCTGGGTTTTATAAATACCGTGTTTTTGAAAAGGCCATCAGTTATGTAAAATAAAACGGCGTGTAATTGTGATTAATGACCCGTCAGTTTAGTTGGAAGTTAAACAAATAGGTCTAAATACCAAAGTGTGAACATTTTTCTAGCACCGGGCTTCAATCTGCTTTTAAGGAGAGAACACTAGAGTGGTTCGTTTAGTACATTCTCTGCTAACCACAGGCCTGTTAAAGACTACGTGACGATTCGTTGTGCGTTTTGTGCACAGTGGGCGTTGTTTCGCATGTTCAGTGTGTAACTGCTAAAACTGTTATAAAATACGGTATTGCAGCCTGCATTAACGTACGTCCTGAGAAATTAATTTTGTTGCTGACCTTTCAGTTATTACTCCAAATTACGTATGGTGTAAACATATATGGTACGACAATCTAAAATTTCTAATTGTATCGTTTTGTGACGAGATGACTAAATTGCAAGGGCAGAAATGTGGGTAAGACATGTGTAGCTTTGCAGCCCCAAATTCTCATATATCTGGACCAACATTTCATAGATTGTGATTACCTGATACGTGTTTCGAACTGTCCGAAACTCTCGGTTTATTGTAGGCCTGTCTGTTGAACATGGACAACTCACCTGTCAGAAACCATACCGACACCTGCCAGTCCCACGGACTGCCCGATATTGTTCACGGTGCCCACCATCGTCAGCTTCCAAAGGTTTTCTTCACATGTTAGGTCCCTCTGCAATGAGAGTAGTAGTTGTAGTGGTAGTAGTAGTAGTAGTAATATTAATAATAGTTTTAGTAGTAATAATATTCGTAGTAGTAATTTAGTAATAACAATAATAGTTTTAGTAGTAGTAGTAGTAGTGGTGGTGGTGGTAGTAGCAGTAGGAGGAGAAGGAGGAGGAGTAGTAGTGGTGGTGGTAGTAGTAGTAGTAGGAGGAGGAGGAATAGTGGTGGTGGTGTATTTTATGTATACTCAGGCCAGTAAGGCACTGATTAGACAGTAACTTATAACAAGCGAACCACTTCCAGAACACCATAACAAGAGGAATACACGTATCGCACGTATTTGTCTGTGTCAAACGACAGCAACCCACAGTGGAAGTTCGAAGGAAAAATAATGAAATATTACAGTCACAGAACATTCAACACAGATGTAGCAGTATCAAAATCATTTTTCTATTAATATTGTCTCCCACATGAGTAGCTTAACATCGTTGCTCGAAATTGCGCTCTTCCATTTCCGTGACACATATACACACAAAAACTGCATCACAAGAAACCGCACTAAAATTAGCGTGTTGACGCCAGCGAGTTGAAACTCATACTAGAAGTCTATGAGACTTATCTAACCTTCATTGGAAGGGCAAGCCCTCAGTATTGCCAGATCGTGCGATAACAGGCAGTCTCATTACTTTATTTACAGACCTCGTATATCAAACACCCCTCTCATCAAAAGCAATCCCATTACAGGCCTGGGCAGGCCCTGAGGCCTCCAGGAGGTTGACGCTCGCAGATTTCAAGACAAACGGCACATGAAGATGGTAAGGTTGTCAGCCCTACGCACCGGCCGCCTTTACTCTCAAGATATATTCTTGGTACTCATTTTTGTTAGAGGCTGACTTAACCACAGGGTCATAATACGCCCGGAAGGATTATGTCAATGAAAAATTCCAATGACACCATCGAGAATCGAACCCGCGACCTCCTGCTTTGTAGTGCAGTGCCTCAACCAACTGGGCCACCGTGTGCCCTACTCCTCTGATTGCACTAACTTAATGCACAGTATTTATATGTTACATATATTTACTGTGTTTCTCCTACATGTTAAGGTGTATCACACACCATCACCAGGTAGAACTCACGTGTCCTTTATTCAAGACCACCTGCTGTTACGCAACTATTGTCTGTGGTTAGTACAGTAGGTGCGTCATGGAATGTAACTGTCATATTTGTAGTTATAACTGTGGTATTATATTTGGACTTCGTCTCTTGTCTGATTAAAAAGGCAACATTTTTAGAACACGACTATTTGGAGGCTGGCTGTGTTTGTGTTCTCAAGTAAGAAGGGGATAACTGATATGTTTCCATATACCATGTTTACCAGATGATGGCGACAATCATGAACTTTCTGTTATTAGAATGTACAGTGGACAAGGTCCAAGTGCGTAGAAGCAGTACACATTTGCCTTTGATTTTGTAGTGCCCCGCCGAAAGATACGTGATTTCTATCGCTCCTGTTCGGTTAAGCACTAATGAAGGGAAGATGGTAGCGGGATGACGAGGGTTCGTAATTACCAGTATTGACGGTAGAAAGCTGCCACCAAATAGACGATTGTCTATCAAATTAAAGATTTTGGGAACACAAGGATAAGCTAGCAATCACTCACAGCCTTTCGTCTTTGAATATAAAAGTCAGTATATTTTCTAATCTATAAAATGGGAAAATGTCAAATAATAAGGAAGTTAACAAGTTAGCACTGTTCAACAATTGGAAATTTATGGAAATAGTTCAATGTAAAATAGTTATACTGAAACTGGTAACCTGAACGGTTATTTGAATAGTTATTTTGCCTCTTTATGTTGCGATTAAATTTGGAATTTAGTTAAATGAATTTCTAAGTTAGTTCTGAAAGTTAGTCAACACGACACAATGTTCTAATAAGAAATTACTGGATTAATCACAGTTAATTAAACACAAATATTACAACACAGTACGTCTTACATTTGAAAATCGGGAGAACAAAATTTATCATCGCTCAGTAAATCTTTATAATATTCCTGCACAAATTAATAAAATTCTTCGAAGATGTAGTTCTGATTTTCTAATACTGATGATATGCGACAGGCGGTACTCTGTTAGTATAATCGTCTTGATGAATATTTAGCGACAGAGTTTAATAACCGAAATCAGTAGCATTTATAGAGACAAAGTAACAGGTAATGATTTCCTCAGGTCATGTCACTCTCTTGGGATAAAAGTATTCCAACTATGAGGAATTGTACGGCTTGCTATTGTAAGGTGTGTAGGCAGCAAGCGAGTGAATTACGGTTTCCTGGTTTCACAAGCCATAGAACTTGTACTTTCGAAATATAAATCCAAATTTAAATCTTAACATAATGGCGTTTTACATTTCTTTACTTCCTTCCCACCTTAAGAGAAGATTTTGGGTGAAAATGGTTTCAGACCAAATTTTCTGAAACGTGTAAATGCAAAAAACTATAATCGTAATTAAAGCTACAACAAACAATAGACTGTTCAAATACTATAAGGATTACATTGTACAATTAAGATTTAAAATGAACATCGTATTGGTCATACACAAGAAAACACAGAATATAATCGTTTAGTACATGAACAAGATGAACAAAGGATGTGTCATAGTACCCAAGTTTAACAAAATACATAGCGTAGCGAGAAAGTCCAGGGTTAAAAGTTTCTTTCTCCTCGCGGATGTCTGTCGAGTCGACTTTCAGGAAGTGTTCAGGATTACATGTCTATTATATAAGGTGAGAATTGCAAGTGCAGCATTCGAGATAAAGCTCTTTCTGCATGTAGAATGTAGGTCTGTGTGCTGCGCTGGTTTGTGTGTTTTATTCAGTAGGAGCAAAGACTACTTTGTTATCGGAGGTAACAGGTTCTAGTTTTTGTGACGCGTTTTGCAGTTCTTGCTGGGGATCGGGGTTTGATGTATTAGGATCTTGAACAGTGTTTCGTTTGAAGATGGTGTAGCATTTGTTGTGTAGACAAGAACGGTAGTAGCAAATAATTATTCCTAAAATGGTGACGACACAAATTGATGCAGTTATAATTACATGCCAGTGTAGTTGTTTTTCTCGGCGTGAAAATGATTGATGAAGATGTAGGAAAGAATCAACATCGAAAGTTTGCTGAAGTCCTGAGTTTCTCGAGCGGATGTCTTCTAGTTTTTGAAAATCTGTCGGCATTATCTCCTCTGGATTTCTGGATTTCGGCATTGGTGACTACTGACATCCTTGTTGGTAAGCAGAAGCTCGATGGCTCCAGTTTTACTTGCGTTTCGTCATGGAGTTATGGAAACACTTTAATCTTATCAGATGAAATGTAACAATTAGCGGTGTTACGTAGAAGTCCGGCGCCGAAAAGAAGTTCGTTGTAGGAGGTTTGTCCGCTGATGTTTAGGAATGGCATGGTTAATGAATGGGGTTTTCAAAAGTAGTAGACCCATACTGTTCCAAATTTCTGAAAGATTGGTGCTTGGGGATCATAGATAAGTTGTCTGCGGCATAGATAGTAGGTTGCTTACGTCTGGAAATATAAACTCATCTCGCACGTTTTAGATTGTGCACTAAAAATTGGAACGTTAGACGGGCAAATGGTAACACTGCCTCTGAAGCAATAATTATAATTAGTCTCCGTAAACAACAGGTAATCGCGGTTGCTGCATTGAATTGCAAAATACGTATAATAAATAGAATTCCGAAAGTATTTGAAGCTATACGCTGAGGTAAGACAACTATTCTGTATAGATCAAACTGAGAAATAGTAGTTTTTAGAGGTACACTAACAATCAATTTAATGCCATGAGCGTTTGCAACCAATGAAACTTTAGCTAGTTCATAGTAAATGTGTACATTTTCAGTTCTAGTTCCAACCATAAGTTCATATCCTTCTGGAAGGTGTAGTGTTACGTTTCTCAAAATGTTTTGTAACGTTGTAGGCTTTAAAAGTTTTATAGGCAATTTGCCATGGATTGCACATTGTACAGCGTCAAATAAGTCATCTAATTATTGTCAACTGCAGTAAAAGGAATTCTGTCTTACCGCTGTAAATAGGGCACTCTGTACCGTGAAGTGAAGCCATGCTATGTCTTCAGTTATGTTTTCAAACTTTTCGTTTGAATGTACTAAGTTATCCTTGACTACAGTTGTCAAATTTGCAATAGCTTGGGAATTTATTCCTATAACAGTATCAAGTTTCCTCACATAGGTTACTCGGTTGGATAATGAGTGTACTAATTTAGGGTTCTTATCTTTCAATTCATCCAGGGTGTTATGCAATTTATTAAGATCTGCAAAAGTTGCGGTCCCAAACAACGTTCTTAAAATAGTACCACCAATACCTAATATACTGCGCCGACGATATAACCGAGGTAAAAACTGATAGAAATAATTACGTTTGCACTCCAGAATTTGCGGCTGTCATTCAATCTGTCTAAATTCCGGAAATGAAGTAAATTGTTTTTTCTTGCGTTCAACATAGAAAATGTCCGCTTTTACAGTAGATATGATTTCGCGATACGTACTTAGATTGAAATCTAAGGCGACGCGCCAAGTGTCACTCTCAGAAAAATATCATTGCAAAATTGCATTTCTCGACGGTATCGGAGAGTTCTTGGGGGTGTAATTTTGATAATCCCTTTCTAGGACAGGGGTTTCAAAGATTTGTTGCACTGGGTCAAGGGTGTTTGGAGTTTGAACACGGGGAGTTTCAGGCTCAGTCCTGTCCGTGTAGTTTGGGATTTCCGTTGGAAATTACCCAATTCTAATTTCACCTTCCCCTACTAACCTAAGTGCTTTTTCACGTTCTTACGTGTTTTCTTTGTAGCGTTTTATGCTGCATAATTTTTCAAAGAGCAGTATTATGAGCTATTTTGAAACGGTTCAAATGCACAACTTGTGACTTATTGTTTTATTCACGATTTTGTAGTTCACATCAGAAATTTTCTTTGTAATTTTGTATAATCGAGTCCACGGTTTTCGAAACTTTCGTGAGAGTCCTGGCTTCATAGCCGGACTGTAGAGATAAACCAAGTCATTTACCTCGAACTTTCGCTGCTTAGTTTTGCGATCGTACGAAAATTTGTTGTTCAGATACGACTTCTCATTCGATTTGGCTACTTTTTGGTAGGCTAGTTTCAAACTACACTGGAGGTTCTTCAGTCTACTATTCTGATCTGGGTTTTCAATTGAAATTTTGGATTTCAAATTGTCGCTGTTTGGCAGTGTCAATTCTCTGCCGTGTGGCAGGTAGTAAGGACTGTATCCTGTGATAGTGTTTGTGGTCGCGCGATAGGCCATGAGGTAAAAATATGCCAGATTATCCCAATTATTATGATTCTCGTTTATATCATTCTGAGTCTGGTTGCCTTGGAGTGCGGACGTGTTTATAGGAGTTCCTGACTAAGAGTAGAGGATGGGTTGTTACCTGGAAGAATGCCGCGCTAGGGTGGGTACCTGGGCTGGGAGGTTCGCGTGGCGTGGGGAAGCGGCTAAGCGAGGTGCGGCAAAGTGTAGTGACGATATCGGAGCGAAAAGCAAATGCTTAGGGCTTACCTTACTAAGCTCCTTGATAATAGCTGTACTAATAATTGGTGGAATCGAGCAAAATCCTGGACCATCTGGGGAAATGGACAG
>Ga0268261_10001994_pt1 | contig 14481 bp, 9 predicted proteins | sample TergutNc150P1_FD_190353 | JGI IMG/M metagenome (GOLD analysis project Ga0268261, IMG submission 190353) | Nasutitermes corniger P1 segment gut microbial community from laboratory colony in Florida, USA - Nc150 P1 (SPAdes) (version 2) | ecosystem: Host-associated > Arthropoda: Insects > Digestive... | reverse complement strand
CCATTTATTTCTTCCTGAAAATTTATCAATTTGCTGTTTGTTTTTAGTTTTGGCAGCTTCTCCCTTTCACACATTTGTAGGAGCCTCACCTTATGCCACATTACCTGAAGGTCTTCCTTTAGTTTATCCCTAACCGTGTGCTGCTCTCCTTCAGCACTTTTATTTTCCACTTTACCAATGGCAGTACTGTTACTTTCTTGGTCTATCTTCTGGTGTTCTATAACGTTTGTATCTATTATTATTATTATTATTATTATTATTATTCAGTAAGAGTATGATAGGATGATGGAAAGGGAAGAGGGAAGGAAGTCTGAGAGGATATTCATGGTCACCTGCAGCAGCAGCAGTATTTAACGATGAAGGTGATTTTAATAATAGTCATAATTATAACTCCGATACAAATCAGTTCTTTATTTCCATGCTGGCTCTACAGACTAATGGCCAGTTGCGTAGAAAGTAAAGAAAAGCAAGCAACAAACAAAAACATTACAATAAAAGAGTTCAAGACAACACAAAGAGCAAAGCACTACAGTCTACTTCAATTAAACAATCACGTTAAAACATAAAAGCAAATATTATACATATATATATATGCACAATTAATACATTTAATTCTATGATAATTATATTTTAACAGCTAAGAAGACACTGTACCACAAAATATGATTAATGGAAAATGAAAATTTCTGTAAACATATTAGTATATTTACGAAATATATTAACAGCTGACGATTATCTGGTAGCCAAAGAGTTTTGCATGAACAGCCGACACTGAACACAGCAAAGTCTGACAGAGTACAAGTTGGAATTTGAAAATCAACCATATCCAAATGGGAGGGGCAGAATTTCAAACAAGATAACCATTACTGAAAAGCTGCTCATGAATGTCATGCCTCCTTTTACGTAACTTTGCACTCTCGAATGGTCTAGCATAATAGAGTAACTACAACAGATGCCAAAAAAACAATAAATACAACACAGATATGCAAATTTCCGGTGGATGCAGACCTGTTTACTGGCTTCAGTCGCAGCAGAAGTAGTAAAATAATTAAAAGTAGCACGGGGACGCTCTAATTTATATCTGAGGCAAAATATAACACCAATGGACAGTCAAAAGAAGAACGAGAATAGCTTAGAGTGTGAACTAGAAAAAAGAAATCAAGAGATTGAAAAAGTAAGCAATCCACATGCTGATGAGATTTAATGGCACAGCATTTGATGCCACTAGCAAGACTATGATATGGAAAAGTGCTTTTATTAGGTTGCATAAGTCTTTCACGGTTATGAAGAAAGGTAGAGGCTCCAATAGAGATAATTTTCAAACAACAGAACGTACTCAAAAAGTAATGAAATACAAGTCATTCCAGAAAGAGATCATGCAAATGTCTGCTCGTAATACAACCATGAAGCCATTCAAATAATATCAGACAGCCAATTAACATCAACCTGATGTAGAAGGAAGCTATGAGGAAAGACAAAAGCACTGCCAAGACCAAAACAGTAAAGAGGATCCATCTGATACTGAAAGGTATCTAGAGGTCTAACAAAGTGACAAGTAACACACAGAATTGTTAAAGCTAGGTTTGGATTTATTAAAACCGCGCTGGCAAGGGTCTGAAACATGAACAAGCATAAGAAATTCGGATAAGGAAATATTATTCAGAATAAAAAAATGGTGTTAATAGCTAAGAGGCATTGTTTCCTTCTATTAAAAATACCTGCAAAATGCTAAGACTTAAAATAAGTTATAGCAAATGTACAATAATCACAGAATATGAAGACATGTGGATGTATACTTCCACTCATTCTTAAACTCAGAGCTACTTGGAGGTGAAGGGTCAACTTCATAACTTTGAATGGCTTGGTTAGGTGACTATAAACACTAAGTGGGGTAAGGTCAGAACAGAAATGGCAAAGAGCTTCTTTACGGTATTATTCCAGCATTCATCTGTAGACAAAGGAATAATATGTGGGACCTCAAAAAGCCATATCCCAAGCGAACTGGGCATCTCCAAAAAGTAGTGTTACATTATGCAAATCTGTACGATGAACTTCAATAATGTAATTCCTGACAACAGGCCAATGAGCTCACGGTATTGGTATTAAAATTTCATTGTTTCCCTAGTCATGTTTATTTAACATGTACATGGAGCAAATTCATTACGTTCAGTAACCATTCAGAATCTTTACACTTAGCGACCAATAACATGAAGCTCTAACACTACACAATATATGAAAGTACATATACATGAACATCGCTATATTACGACACTGTCAGTATTAAAGTCAAGATGCTAGAATACATTAAGCATCTCAAGAATTATTCTAAACATTATTGCAAATTACGAATTCTATATTTCAATGCACAGAATATTAATACGTATGCAGCTACAGCCCATATCACCAGTGCTAAAACATCATATGCATAGACTCCATCTGCCATTTCAAACTCCTGTAAGTATTTGAGTGGTAACTTGAAATAGCAATCAACTTCTGAACACTCCAAATCTGGTCTGTTGTACCCATACACAGAGAGCACCATTCCTTCAAATGCATATCGGAAGTAACTGACATCAGTCAACCATCTTAACCACTTGGGTACATCTCGTAGATTCAAAAAGAAACCAGAGAATATCACCAGTGGAATATTGGATGCAGGTACTAAAACACACTAACCTGTAACAGCATTTCAACTAGCATATATACGAGGTACAGTCAGTTTTGTGCACTGCACAGCTGTAAGAAAGACTGGTCAATGCTGTTTATAAACATTCAATGACAAAATGTGCACTGACGTTTTCTTAACAGATTATTTCCAGCCCACTGCTTGAAATTTCAGTTAGTCTTATACACATGGAAATCAGACAACCCGAGTCAAGGAACTTCAAGGAATATATATACCAACCATTGGCACAGAAGCCTAACACCAGAATTTTATGGGTATCATGTAAAAAAGGAAATCTATTAATGTTTTCTGTGCTGAAGTACTACTGGTAAGGTAAATGCATATTATAAATTAACACTTATATGATGCCCAATGAAATTTTGACAAGCTGTGATTTTGAGAGGCATCTGCTCAGTTGATTCGTATAGCCCTGCAGGGATACTACGAAATCACAATTTCACTGAATAATCACATCATTAATTTGAAAAAGTCTTACGAGTAAGCTTAACAGATTCAATCGGCAAAGGATGATTGCACAATGCTAACAAAGCGTGGGCACCTCTTGACCGCTTCAAAACGAGACTGTTTTAAATGATCACTGCCACTAATGCATAAGTATAATCAGTTCTAAGAACAAACTGGTTGTTGACTTACAAACCAAGTAAATTCGAATTCGTTTATAAAGTCACTGAAATTCTGTCATTAGAAACGACAGTCGCTCTAAGCGAGGTATATGGTAAGAGTGAAGAAAAAGCATTTTAAGAAAAAGTACAGGCCTGTAGGCCTATTAATTAATGTTAATGCAATGATTTATTTCAAATATAAATTAGATTTAAAGTTTAGAATAAATAAATATTACTCTTCTATAACTGTAAATTTTCATACAGGTTTACTCTAAAAAAACATTAAAACAAAATTAAAATTATGAAGAACAAATTTATCATGAAGATAGGACCGCTCACTGGTACACTGTCACTTCTCTCTTGCTTAAACCACTTAAACAATGTCTTATTGACATCACTTCTTTCAGGTTTTAGAATTCACTTTAAATTCCGATCTGCAGTAACAATTTTGGCTCTCTTTTTCTAGATCATTTAGTTTGTAGAATTCCCGACACACATCAGATTTCTTTTCCCAGTTATTTTTATTATTGCTTTAACTTTTCCTTCCATGCTCAAAACCTCCCTTTATAGCTGACCGTAAACAATATTTTATGTTACCCATCTCCTGTTAAATGCAGGAGTAGAAACATAGAAGGAAACTTTACACAAAAAGTGAATTACCATTATTATTGTAATTTCCCAGGCCTGAAATTTATGTAGCTACCTGTAAGATCAAGGAGCTTGTTTCCCAGAGGACTAGGGGAGTGTTGAAATATCAAAGGAGCCTACTTCTTGGAAAATTATAATGGAACGGATGATTGACAAATTGATCTCCGAGGTAGATAATTCTAATTTATGTTGTAGTAAGCAAGTTAAAAAAAAAGTTGCATTATGAGGAATTAGAGGGTACTACAAACTATATAACATTACAGATGACGTGTCACAAAGACTGAGAGCATTATAATAATAAAGTTCAAATGTATGGTATATAGTAGACCATTTTGACTCTCTATTAAAACAAGACAGGCAATAAACGTCTAATACCACATTGTGGAACGTTCATGTAACTATTGTCGTGATGGAAGCAAAACAAAACTTCGTGTGTATTGTCGAACTACGTATCACTGTCAACAATACAAAAACAGGTGCAAAAAGACGCTTTTATGGCGAATTTATATAGTCAGTAACAATAAATGTACTTACTTCTTTATGCAAAATGCCTCATATTTTGGTCCAGTTTTAACTAAATTTGAAGTTTCCTATCAGAGATTCATAGAAGTCCACAACACAAAATTTCACAGACATCCATCCAGTGGGAGTTGCGCCAATACACGCGGATAGACAAGCAGTCCGACAGACTGGCATGAAGAAGGTAACAGGAGATGTTTGTTACTTTGCAAATACTCTTAAAAAGTAACATCAAATTACAACTAACTGGTTCCTTAATGTTTTCCGATTTATGTTGTATCTCACATACATACTGAAAGTTACAACAGGATATACAAATATAAAATATACAATACAAAGATATTATTTCACATGCAGTAAAATATCACACAAACTTCATCGTATGCAACTGATAATAGAATTACAAATCATTTTAGGCGTATTCTCAAAGTTGCTGAAAGTGATTATTAGCTTCGTCATGCCTGTCCGTCTGTCAATCCACTTGCAGGGATCAACTGGGCTCCCACTTGACTAATTATCTGGATGGACGAATTTTTAGATAAAAATTGTGTACAGAATAAAATATTTCATGTCAAATATACCTTTTCGAAAATCTTGCCATTTACAAGCAATTGATACAGCAAGCAGCAAGCCAGACAAGCCATAAAATGTTCTTAATAAAATGGAGTAACGAACACTGGATTTTCATGCCAGGTAATCAGGAAAAAGTAATAATATTTAATACTTACTGTTTCTGACCAGATCACAGATGCATTTTACATGATGGATTATTAAAGCAAAAATACATGCAAAAATCCAGGGCATCACAATGTTACATTACACACAGGTGTATTTACTACCTTGTGTACTGCTGACAGTGACACACGTAGTGAAAGAGTACAAGAGGAAACGCACTGTGTCCTTCCCAGGGCAAAATTCGTAATGTCCATCAGTGCCCCTAATTGTTGTTATTGTTGATGATGATGATAGTGATGATGATGATAATAATAATAATAATAATGTATGTAACAACTAATTATGTAGTTTAAGTACATTTCCTTGCCTAATGAAAGGGAAAAATCCAGATGCAAAAATATGAATGTGCCACAATTTTGCATTATACGTACATTGCCTGTTTTCTCAGATCTGGTGATGAAATCGTGAATTTTTATGTAACTTCATATTATTATCAACAGTACCCATGCAAAGCGTGTAGAATCTTCTCTCCTTATACTGAAGCCCATGGTGTCATCTGTGATGTACGAGCTCAATACTTATAAATATTATAGGCACTTATCAGACACCTTACTTAAATACTAGCCTGCTATGCACAAAAAACGGTCTGCACCCCTCTTCCTGCAACGCGGTACTAGACTCTTGGAAAGCCAAAGAGGTACACTGAACAAAGCACTCGAGGAATATGCAGAATTGGTGATCGCATCATGACACCATGTACTAATTAATATTTGATTAGCGACACTAATGGATATCTGATTAATGACAGAAATGTCAAATTTCACTAAATTTTTCTTTTTAACCTTTATAGTCCGCGCGCACCAAGCCTGGTGCAGCCATTTAAACTGGGCATGGGCCGAACGCACCCGAGCCGGTGCGCTGCGGCCATTTAAATTCTCAGTACACTCACGTAGAGGCTGAGAATTATAGCCCCAGTCGTTATATCCACATTATATAATGGTTTGTGGTCACATTCACGCCCCAGCCACTTTACCCAATCATATACATATGCATCTCATGAATAGCTTTTTTCTCGCCACCCTGTAGTCTTTTGACTTCGTCTGTTTTTTTTTAATGCCCAACAACTCACGCCTTGCCTTGCCTTTCCTACTAAAGAAACGAGAAGGCTTGCTGTGAGAAGACGTGCTACGTATTCGTTTGTCTCAGCTTCATATAGAATATAAAGCCCCATTCAGTCTGCCATGATTTGCTGTTACAAGAAATGTATTTGTGACCGCTTGCTTCGTATGGAAATATTCTTGCTGTGAACCCCCCTGCGAAGAATTATGTCATTTAGTGGCTGACATACTGCTCGTTACTCTATTGGGAGCCAAAACAGAGGCCCACGTTATGCGTACTTTCGCCAGATACATTACTGCTAAAAGGGACTAAGCACCAACTGTCTGTATATGATAAAATGCCAACTGTAAATGGTTTTTCTAAAGCCTGTTTTACATTTCAGTTCAGTTTCTGGTCCATTACAGAAGGAAGGTTTGAAAAAGAAAATAAACAGGATGCAGAAATTCCCTCACACAAATAAGTATAGGTCATTACTGGCTGCAATGTGAGGTCATGATTTTCTCAAAACTTATTACTGATAGTGAGAAGCCACGTTCGCAAACAGCACTGGGCTTATAATTCCAATTGCAGCTTGATATACAGAAATAAACAGACTGATCTGTAAATAGGGCTATAAACCAGCTGAAATAATATGATATTTCGATGCGTTACCACTTGTTCCAACTTCCTAATAATAAGCCGGACTGAATATTCTTTTCTGAGTCAGCAGTCTGCGATGATTGTGCGTAAGAGAGCAGGGTTTCTGTCCCTCAAGCGGATAGCTAAAGTGGTTTGGGAAAGCGAGAATGAAGGAGTAGAGGCATCGAGCAACACCATAATTTATTTGAGCAATAGCATTTTATGGCCGGTCCCAGTGGCCGCACGGTCTACGGCGTAGGTCTGCAGCCGCTCGCCTGCTGAGATCGTGGGTTCAGATTCCACCGGGGGCATGGATGTTTGTCTGTTGTGAGTGTTGTGTGTTGTCAGGTAGAAGTCTCTGTGACGAGCTGATCACTCGTCCAGAGGAGGTCTACCGACTGTGGTGCGTCGTTGTGTGTGATCTAGAAACTTCAAGAATGAGGAGGCCTTGACCCGCGTTGGGTCGCAGCGCCACAGCAAAAAAAAAAACCCCCCCCGCTGAAATATCCCTGTTTTACTCTTTCCTTGAGAGAGTAAGGAAATACAATGTAGAAATTCTCGATTCCCCATCGTGAAAAACATACTGGAAACGATAACGCATGTTGGTATACTGGAACAGAACTCAACAAACGTAGGTCGTTCTCGGTTCATGACGGTGTCGCGTGTGAATAGAGGGTTGTGTGAAGAGAAAAGTTGTTAGTGAAGTGTTCAGAAAGTATGATGTGTGTGTGTGTGTGTGTGTGTGTGTGTGTGTGTGTGTGTGTGTGTGTGTGTGTGTGTGTGTGAAGTAAGATGTTTCTGACACCATCACGCCAAGGCACAATTCCACAAATCTTGAAGCTAAAATTTCCTGTGCATACATTGGGCCCGAAACAGAAACGTAAGTAAAATTAATGGAAAAATATAGAACTTTAAATTAACTTCCTGCATGTAGGCATTAAAAATTTCTACTGAATCTTTTTTTGAACTGAAATATCTCCGATTTATTCGCAATACAGTGCAGATTATTGCATTATTACATCACATTTGTTTCATAACTTATAAACGTTTATTGTCAAACACGCGCAACGATTTAAAGGGCCGTCGCGGAGAAAATTCCATCCCATTAGCATGAAAACGGAATTTAAATGCTGGACGATAAAGGTTAATTTGTGATTTAACTTCAATTGTTCTACATCACTGCATTTTTGTGCATCTGCAAATTCGCTAGAAATGCCTAACATGGTGGGCAACATACATAAGACGTAACATTGTGGCCTTCAGATCTTTGCTGTCTGTAATGCATATAGCAACAGAGCCATGGTGCTTGAATAAGAAGTGAACGCACTACAACATTATTTTATACGTGCACAGCCTGTCCTGGTTAATATTATAAATGCATTACGAGAATGCAACCAGGATGACTTTAAGTAACTTCTTAATGCTGCTTTAAATTGAACCTCTTCATTCTTCAGATTAAACAGTTAAATATTCTGATATCACTTCCCACTCTACATACAGTTTTATTTTCCCACCATGGTTTGATGTGATATTCCACCTTCTCTATCAATTAAATGATAGTTTCTGCACAATATTTTATTTATTATCAAAAATTGACAATTCTTGATAACATGTTACTAGAGATAATGCACAATAAAAAACACAGTGCTGATCTCAGAGAGGCTCCTTTTGCTGGACATGCTGGCACTCTATGTCATAACTATGAGAGATGACAAAAAAAATGCCTAGTAGTTTCGATTCTCACACCAGTAACACTTAAAATCTCCATCACATGGGATGTGACATCATATAGTTTGGTAGCTGGTAGCTTAGTATTATTCCAAACAAGCAAGCTCCCTCTATCTTTAGAGTGGCTTTTTTTTAATATGCTTGCAGTTTTCTCAGTTACTTTACTGGCCTCAGCTGCCAAACCAATATCTTATGTACTAGTAAACTGAAATTAATAAGAATACTTCATATGAAATGTAACAAACACAACATTCTCTGGCTGGCATGAGACTGGTAACTAAATAACCTGCTATGTCAGCATTACCTTTCCCATTTGGCAGACAGCTGAAAAGACAAGCTTCAGTTTTTCTTGACAGCAACAAGCAATACGTTAAACCCTCTACAGTTACCAGTCCATATAACAAATGTTTCAGATTATAAACAATGCTTTCAATAGATAATTTAAGTTATTTTTTCAGTGTTCTTAAAACCCTCCACAGACCCACTGCACACACACCATGGATCCTGGGTTAAGACACTTTGGTCTGGAGGGACAAAATATTTCATCATCTGTGTACAAGAGACCTCTGAAGTTCTGGTTACATATCCACAAAACAACATACAATAATAGACCAGTACATTAGCCTCAGAGATGTATTTCGTTGCTGTTTACCAAAAATGGTACATTTTTGACAGGTTATATTGGTGCATTAGCAACTAGGATGAAAAAGACTGCAGTGTAAGTGCAAGAGGGTAATACAATGCATGTTTTCTGGGAGATGGGGGTGGTTTACAATGCTCTTTATATTTCACTACCTTGTACAGGCAGGCTGTCTTATTTATGGATCACATGAGTTCAGTCCTCAAGTGTTTGCTGTGTCAATGGTGAAAAACAAAGTTTAGAATAGTTGCATTCATCAGTGCTTTAGCTTAAAATGATCAGTTTATGTTATTTATAAGACAGCACGGACAGCTAGCATTTACGAGTTTAAAACCTGGAGATAATAACAGAGCAATGCACCATAATTATTTATCATTATCATTTTTCTTCAATGGTTAAGATTTTGGCCTGTTCCAACTTCACAATGCCCATCTCTTTCTTGGACGTCCCACATTTCTCACCATTTTTGGGATTATATTCAAAGGTGATTTTGAAATCACCAGAATTACTATGCTTTCATAATATGCGTGATTTCTTAATTTCCGTGGACCCAGCTCCATTTTTAGATGAATTCGAAAATTGCGAAAAGTGGCTATTAGCTTCACCATGCTTATCCACCTGTCTCACTGTCTGAATGGAACAACTCAGCTACCAATGGACGAATTCTGATTAAATTTTATACTTGATATATTTCAAAAATATTTTGGGAAAAATGAAATTTCATTAAAATCTGACAAGAATTATGGGTACTTTATGTAAAGATTTAAGTACCTTTATCATAATATTCCCCTGAATCTTCTTAGATTAGGAAATGTTTCAGATGAGTTGTAGAGAGAGTCAAAACTCACATTTCATGTTGCATAAATTTTTTTCTGAAAATTGTGGCGTTTATGAGATAATGTGGAAATGTACTGTACAGCAACGCAGGCCACAGACAACACTGAATTACAGCACATGCGCCTTTCATGCAGGACAACTAATGCTACAAACAGAATATGTATCACCTATTGCTTTTGCACAGCAACAATTGTACCACCAAGCTGTCTCAGTGTTTCGTTATTTGTACATTACCTGTCTTATACGTGAAAATAACCAACAAGAGGCACACTTTTTCTCATTAAATTCCAGGTAAAACAGCCTCTACATGTTAATGAGAAAAAGTGTGTATCTTGTTTATTTTCGTGTATATGAATCATGATGTACAATTCAGAGAATGTGAAGATTGCTTGTCTTGTTTGCAATAGAGTTCTTGCACCACATTTTTTTTCAAGTTGGTACTCAAATACATTATCCCATAAAAACAAATTTAAATATGAATTCATCTCTATTCAAATTCTTCGGGTATTATGTGCAATTTCAGGTAAGAGAATGAACTATTAACATCTCGCATACTTCATTCTGGTACTATATAAAAGCATATGTCTTGCAACAACCAGGAAAAGATATTACCTTACTTTATAAATCAAATTCAAATTTGTTTTGTAACACAGATTATATTTAGCATACATACAAAATCAAGCTAACATTCCAGTAATGTAGCAAATTTTTCTTGTAAAGCCCAGAAAATATAACAGCTCTAACCATTTCCAAGTGTTTGCATAATTATGTGTATGCATACTGACCTGAGGATTTGTCATGACAGCACCCATTGCCAGTCCCTGACCTTGAGCGATGACATACACCAAGATACATATGATCCAGAATTGTAAGAACCTTGTCCAATCAGTAGGTTGATCTGTCAGAATATATCCCGGAATAAGAAGTAGAGTAGGACATATAATCTATAAAGAAGAGTAAAACAAACATAGAAGTTGATTTATAGAACACATCAAATCAAAGCGAAAAGTCAAACTTTGGTCAAAATACGTTTATTTCATCTACATTAAAAATTCAAACAATGTATTTTTTTCTGAACACCTGCTAATCTATATGTTCCATATCCATGCATTAGAGAGTATTTTATAATTATGTAACAAACAAACAAATGGAAATTTGTAAAATATGTGTTATCCTGTAGTACTACTCACCAACATGTTTTGGCCCCTTTGCCTAAAACTACTGCAAGTAATTCGCTCCCTTCCAGTCTACCTGCTCTCCATGCACTAGTCTCAAGCGACCTCTGCTATGGTACACACCTTTACTTAACTAACAGGTATGTAATTATAATGACAACCATACCTAGAGCCATGCTATTTTTATTACAGGGCATGTATCAAATATATCCAGCTAAGAAGGTACACAAAACACACCCAATTTTATCTGTTGTTTAGACGTAATATAACTTCAACTTTTACGACCATAAGGAGCAATTAGTAATTAATTGCAACATCAGGTTTAATTATAAATTTTGTGCAGGTGTTTGGTATATTGTTTGTACACTTGTATGACACCCTGATGATGGTCACAGAATCAACTGAAACCTAGTTTCAGCAGAACATCTATCAAACTTTGTAAGTTTACATACACTATATGGAATATTATGTTAGTAAATTTAAAAAAATATATTTTATTTACTGACCTGTACAGGAAAATCTGCCATAAGTTTAGAGAAAAAATATGCCTTCAGTGAGTACCAATTGTTAGGTGTTCACATAAAACTACTGATGTTTCTAGAGGAACTGAAACATATACATATAGAACAATGAAAACTTAAAATTTTCTGAGAAATGTATATGTACATATTTGGGAAATTCATGTCACTGCAATTATACATTACAGGTGTAAATTCAGGCAATTCTTATTTAAGTGTATTTCATTGTTTTCAGTCATATACAACTCATTCTTTTGTAAATGTTTATTAACTGGCAACTATGAGTAATTTTGAACTCAAGTATGGGTCAGTATCAGGCAATTTATACAAGAACATGAATGCATACTGTAATTAAGTAACATAAGGTAGGAAATCTCCCACTTTACCTTAAACATACATTAAATATATGTGTAGATTACATAATGGTATAGTTAACTGAAATAACCCCAAGGACATTTCAAAAACTGTATAATGGTTTAAAACTACTAAGTACAAGAAATTTATATAACTTACAAGAAAAAAAAAATATGTATATCCTGTACATCAACTGTAAACAACTGGAAGTTAAACACCTACCAGTTCTACTTACATGTACCTGTAAACTGTGTAAGGCCATCCACATTTCATGTTACATTGAATTTCACTACAATACTTTATGTATACACAATACAAGAAGATTTTGTTACTAATTTTTCAACACAGTTCTACTATAAGGAGAATTTACATTTCAATTTATAATTGGCAATATTTTGGGATATGTCGAGCGATACCAGTAGCATATTACATGCAAAGTACTTATATTTTGGAGCACATCTTTCAAGAAATATCGCAGTTGATACAACTGAGTGTTACACCGATGGGGATGCTTCATGTAAAAAACATATTCAAGTATTTGCTTATAGTTGTAACTGAATCATTTCAACTGGATCCATAAGAAAAATATGTATAAGTATGACTAGACCAGTGCAGAACCAGCGCAGGTTATGTAATTCTGTAAGACTATTTCCACCTGCCTTTCAACTGCCACAGTGCCAGTGTGCTTTAACACAAGTTCACCTTGCCAGAATAAAATTAAGCATATCATATCACTATTTCCTTTGGTGACGAAGCACAGCTTCACGTTAGTTGATATATTAACCCTTATCCTACTAACGTGGAGAATAGGGTGAGCTCCTAATAATGCGAGTAGATGGCAGATGGGATTTAATCCTGCGTTTAAAGGGTTAATAGACAAAACAGGAGAATATGGAGCATTGAATTCCTCATGCTTTCCGAAAAAAAAAAACCATTACACTCCTGAGAATTTGGCATATAATGTGGTGTCTCTTGTTGGACAATAATCGGCTTCATTTTCTTCAAATGGAAATATCAGAACATTACCAAAAATTAATTATGAACTTCATATCCTCCTTGTTGGAAGCTGCCCAACAAGATGTTGGTTTTGATAAGATGTGGCTATTGAAAATAATGCAAATTCAGCACCACTAATGAAGAGAGAATTCTTTATTGGTAAAATTATTTTTTGAAAATTGTGGCCAATTGACCTCTGGACCTCATACCATTCATCTCTGGGGGATTTTGAAAGAGAATGTACACAAGAACAGCTCACAAACGTTAGAAACGGAACAAAATATGTGACACTGCAGTTCAAGAATCACTAAAGAAACTCTTCACTGGGTTGCACCAAACAACAGAAAAGAGAATGTGGTGGATATATACAATACTTATTATAAAACTGTCATTTTTTATAATTTTGAAGTGTTGTTTTTTGAACAAAATGAACATTTTAAAGAACTAGGTTGCTTCAAATTTTGCTCCTACTGTATAAACAAATATTACAATACTATTTGTAGTATAAACACATTTTTACCAGTTTACCTTCATTTCACAAAACTGGCTCTTTACAGTGAAAAGAAGCTTCTGTATTATTCCTGTTATACTTACTTGTTATTGCACATGGCACTGAGTTGGCAAAGAACAGGAACACTGTGAAGAAGAAAATGCATGAACTATTGCTTAGTACTTTTGAAGCATCATTTCCAGCATTGTAATAGACAGCTCCAAGTAACAGTCCAACAAGCATATGGGTAATGATTCGAACATGAACAGTGATCTGAAAAATAAAGCTTTGGTTCTTATTTTGTACCAAATCACATAAAAGGAGCTTCTGCATAGATAAATCTTCCATTCCTCATAAAAAGGATTGCTTGCACAGAAAAATAAAGGCCAGTATTGTAAAGGCGAAATTTTAACACTAGTAGTGTTATGTGCTGTGGACATTTCCTGAAATTTTTGTAATGGAAATGTTAAAGCAGAGTTTATAGCCTACACAGAAACACTCAGGAAGTGCATGCCATGTGTGTACATTGGTTGTGATTTTGAGAAGAAGAAGTTCCCATTAACACAGAAATATTTATGCAAGCATGGAAATTTGATAGCAAGGTTAATACATATCAGACATAAGAGTTCTAAATTAAACATTTCACAGTACCTACAATGGAAAGTAAAGGATGTGTTGTTTAATAATGACACACAAAATGAATGTGTGTGTATAAACACAGGATATTTTTAAACGGTTTGCATTACAGTACATAAGGGTGAAATAGCGTTTATTAGTTCACATCATGTCAGTCGCATCGAACCTGTGCCACAAGCAGTGAATATATATTGTGACGACGACGACGACGACGACGACGACGACGACGACGACGACGAC
>Ga0268261_10001993_pt1 | contig 14489 bp, 12 predicted proteins | sample TergutNc150P1_FD_190353 | JGI IMG/M metagenome (GOLD analysis project Ga0268261, IMG submission 190353) | Nasutitermes corniger P1 segment gut microbial community from laboratory colony in Florida, USA - Nc150 P1 (SPAdes) (version 2) | ecosystem: Host-associated > Arthropoda: Insects >... | reverse complement strand
TATATATATATATATATATATATATATATATATATATATATACACGTGTGTGTGTGTGTGTGTGTGTGTGTGTGTGTGTGTGCATTTATTTCCAGTGTTTTGGGATAAGATAAATATTTGGTAAAACATAACGAAATAGTCCATAAAATAGTGTCTGATTCTATGTAGTGCGAATAATTTCATAATAGTGGGACTGTATCTGCCAAAAATAAATGTGAATATCAATAATACTGGAGATTCTTACAGCAGTAAGTATAAAGGATACAGCCTTTTCTGTGGCGCCGTTTAATCTTGCAGATAATTACCACCTTTGAGAAGGAACCTACTGACCCAATTTGAGAAGAGTCGGCTTGTCGACCCTGAAGATAAAAGTAGAAATCTCCTTCGAAACGTTGATAAACCTACATACCAAACTTCACAGCTTCACTTCCCAGGAGAATAATCTTGAGTAGTAAGGAGGTTATACAATATAGGACAAACAGCACTTTGCCAATATGTTTATGTATATTCTGTTAAAATTGTTTTTAACCTTGGTTGTGGAAGCAGGAGTACGTTTTACAACCCTTCTGAAGTTAAAAGCCCTTTTCTTTAATTAGTTTCACAGTGGTTAAAACTGAAAAGCTACTTATGTTTAAATTTTATTTGACTAAATTCTGTAATTATGAGACAGAATGGAGTGTGAGTACTGTAATCCATTACATGGCACTTTATTTTACAATTTCCTTAACCTTCTCCCTCCCGCAAGGGATATCAACGATATCATCAGTAATGGTTTGTATTTTCTACAGTCATCTAGCAAATAAAGAAACAAAAGTAAGCGAAGTTGCAATCTAAAAAAAAAAATAGAAATACACAAATGAAGGAACATCTCACCCACACAACCAGCAACTCGGAAACCAAGCTTCATCATGAACGAGCGTCCCAACATCCTTTGCAGCGAGAAATATCAGCACACGCATGCACGACGCCATTTTGATTCCCTGTCTCTCTTTCTCCCTGCAGCAGCCTCCCCTAGCAACGGATCCCAACCTCCTGTCATCCAGCCACCCTGTCATCCCCCTACTGGTCGTTACCATGGAATCCCATTACAAGATCCACCAATGAGAAAAGAGCTTTTTACCGTAGGTTCGGAATACTAATGTGAACCATATCATTGGTCCAGCATTGCAGAAGAGAAAATGAAAAACTCCCTATCGTCTCGTTTCCACAGAGGGATGTTCATAGTGCGAGACACTACGTTTTGGGGCCCGGGTGTTCCGAGTACATAAAGCTCGTCGTGTCCTATAAAACCTTTGCCTATACTATATCTGAGTCTAATTTCGTTAGTCACTTTTAGTTATCCGAGTCTTGTCATCATAGCCCGAGTTGCAGCAGATCTGATACTAAAGAGCACTGCTAGTTATAACTCATTCTAGTTAAATACGCAAGGGATAAAAACTTATTGAAGCTTAACAAATAACGTTATTTAGAAGAAGAGGGCTGCAAGCGAAGGGGGAGAAGGGTGTTACAATAACTTGCCTAATTGCATTTTCGCACAAGTTAGCAAGGATTTGAAATTCTTTTTTTTTTTATAGAAATAAAACTTGCCCCATCTGGGAGTAAAAGAAAAAATATATTCCTCTTTTTTTTCCTAAAAAGATTTAATTGCAATAATCTGCCACGGAATGCGAAAACTTGTACAGCATCTTGTGTGTAAGTAACTTTAATCCTTCGACGTTGTAAGCGACGCCTGAAATCAGCTGTAGAGCAAACTTAATACAGAAGAGGCCTAACACTTCAGTTTCTGTTGCTGCACCAAACCATCGACATCACACTACGTGCATTCATACTCCAAGTGAAGAGTACACCAGTGACAGATTTGACGTGCGCTCCAATCTCGCATAAATGAGTGAAGTGATGACACTGTAGTGAAAGCGAACTTTGACTTATTTCTTAGCATCTGGTATTCATCACTGTAAAACAATATAAAAATACTGTGACTGTGACTGAATGTTAAGAGACCATCACACTAAATTCGGATTGGTTTCTATAGAAATAAATTAAATTTAGTGACCTGAAATACAAGACACATGCAGTAATTCATCATATTACTTTCAGCTTCAACATTTATACTCTTCGTTGCGCTGATTTTAAATGGCACATTAATACTCATTTTAAACACTGCTTGCACAGTGACTGCGGTACTTAATTGCCAAGAAATATATGGAGGCAAACACGAACATGAAAGTTAAAAATTTAGGTACTGATAATATTTAAAAGTAATTAAACACAGGGCCTACATTAATTAGTGGTGTTAAAGTGTAATGATTTGTGTGCAATTGTGAGTTTTTTTAACGTCTGTAGCTCAAGCAAATACAGGAATTGGATTTTTCCAGGGAGCGTTTACAGATAATTATACGTTGTAATTTTGGGTATCTGACAAATACCGCAGACTGTGTCATATTGATAAACCCACACACCACATTGCAAGTGTTACGAGACTTTTAATACGCTAAACGGGCTAGACTTTATCCCACACTGTCGTAAGTAACAACAAAAGGTTTGTTTGTACCAACTAGTGGGGGGGAAAACAACTGTTTTAAAGACCTTTACTTTTAACCGTCTGCAGTAATTTGCGAAAACAGTTAAAAGAATCGTGCAGCGTTAAATTAGTTTGTCTTGTGTATCGGTCAAATCTAACTGTCCATGTTTACAAGGAGATATAAAGCCGGAAATTGAATCGCCACAATCTGCCGGCAGAAGGACGCTCTCTACTTCTAACTGCAACAGGAAATTTAAGACGTGGAATTACCCGGCTTTACGTTGGATTTCAAGGTGTCCGGTTGTTTGGGAGGCGGTGGCGGTGGCGGTGGTGGTGGATCATCAAGCCTGGCGGCGAGCGAAAGCTCGTCCCTTGGCGGAGCCGGGGGTGGTTCCGGTGGTGGCGCCAATTCGGGCTCAGGAGGCGGCAGCAATACCACAAGCACAGATCACCACGCGTCACCACATCACCACTCACATCACCACCATCAGCAATTCAATATTTTCCCCGCCATTTTCTCCCGACAACTCAACTTCGCAGCTGCTGCTGCATCAGCAAATCCCTGTACGTCAGCCCTTCAGTCTCCCACATCTGTTGCCACCGGAAACGCAAAGCTGATGGAAGAATTGCGTCCCAACCTTGTTGGGGGCTTGCTTGGGGTAGCGGGCCTTGTTGATGATTCGCATCATCATCATCACCACCATAATCACCACAGTGTTACGGTGGACAGACTCAGTGTAGTCGATAAGAGAGGGACAGGTGGCAAGTGTGGAGGAAGCACAACGAGCGGTTCTTCGGCTGAGGACTTTACGGCTTTGTACGCATTGCCTCCCGGGAGTACCGGCGCTAATGGCGGTCATCAGCATGGCGCCGCGACGCCAGATAACTCGCAACAGCAACACACTGCGACAAGTGGCGGGGGTGGGAGTCATCAGCACACCCCAACACACACACCACCCGCAGGGGTCACTAGAAGCCTGTCCGATCACACAGGTAAGATGAACAACGTGCCAATAAATTTAAGGTCCCTTAAAGTAGAACTAAAAGTCAAAGAAATTATCTTTCAATAATCTAAAACAAAATTTGTGTATACTGATTTACACAATTTTTTGTGTAAGACACAGGACAATGAAAAATATCAACGATGTTATGCAGCCTAATTCACTGTAGTATCTTTTTGGTAGAGTTCCAATGTGTAAGCATAATCAAGAGCGCACCCATAATTTATTTTTGTGTGGGGGGAGGGGGCGGGGTTCTGATACCTGAGGATATATATAATATAACTTGATTTTAAAATCATGTCGTAAGTGTAACCATAAAATAACACTGTTGCCAGTTACAATTATAACTACATGTTCCATGATCCACTCACCCAATTTAAATCATAAAATCTAATTTCGGATTTTATTTTATTTTTCAAAATTATCATCCCAATTCAGTGGCTGATTTCAGCTGAAGGGTAAATCACGTATAGCCTTTTACATTAGAATGTCTACAAAAGCCGTGTTTTTTTTAAATTCCGATGGGACTGCATTCCGGCAGCCCCCTCCCCTCCGTGGGTGCGCCTCTGAACGTACATCAAAATTAGCGTATAATGTCCCAGCCGTCACTGCCGACCAGGAAGACTACCCGCAAGTTAAGCCTTCCTAGAACTTAAACCACAGGTTTAACACGAATAAAATTAATTTCTAAATTTGACTGACAGAAAGCCTTTAAGTAACTAATATTGCTATACTCTGAAGAATACGTACGAAATATATTTTACCTAATTTTCCTTAACATATGCTAACCAGAAATTAGATATATGTAAATTTCTGCTCTCGGAGGAGTAAAACTCGTACACCAGAAAACAGAGACGGGCTATAGACATAGAAGAAACACCGTTTCACAATACTGTGTAGTGCGATGCGGTCTACGTATAAGGATGTATAAAATATAACCGGAAGATACGTTCTATTTCGCATACAGCTGAGATAAAATTACGTTTTGGAAATGTAATTTGAACTCACGAGGAGAAGAAGAAAGCCAAGAGAGATAATGGAAGTTTTACTTGCGAATTTTATTACGTTATTGTTAGGAGTAAATGTACAGTATAACCCAAACCTACCAAATGAAGAAAATAATAATACTGCAGCAAAGTGGGGATAGGCCCATACTTAACTTTTAAATAATAAGTAGATTATATAAAAAATAACAGGGTGCCAAAATTAGCAGAGGCATATTTATGTAGCCTCAAAATACAGGAATGTGGGCAGACCCAGAATTGGCTGACAAGTTCAGATCTAAAACTCCTGAACATAAGGACGAACTTGCAACACACAATTATTGAGGTGGAAGAAGAATAAGAATAAGAAGAATGTTTCTCAACTCAGTTTAAAAACACCCATACACACCAACACATGCACAAAATGTATTTAAAATTATAAATCAACCATACACATGAACTCTCCTACATGTTTCGACGTTAAATTACCATCTTAAAGCATACATAACACAAAGCCATACACAATTTACACATTCAATTCATAAACAGTGTCAAAAATAAAACGTTAAAAGTAAAGTGACAGCCATAAAAGTAAAAATGTGGATATTATTGACAACGCGATACAGCCATATTCTTAAACAAAATTAACCGATATACCGCTGAAACGTCTAGTATTGAAGTATTCATTCCAAACGGACCGCGTCCCTGTGCCATTTACTTATGCGTCTCGTGTAGGAGAATATTATATTGGTATATATGGATGATTATAATCAAAATGCACTTCATTTATTAAATTTATTAATGTATTAAAGTAGTGTAAAAATTTTTTCTATTGTCTACAAATTAGCAACTTGTGTTGTTTGTTTTCTTATTGTTTTCTGAAGTAAGCAACAGTCTCTAAAACACCCAAATGGGCTATGGAACACGACAGATTTCATTTCAGTTAAAAATAATGAGTAAAATTTGCGAACAATTACAGAAAAATAAAACATACGTAGTTTCTGAAGATTTAAGCTTTGTGGGAAGTTACGCTTTACTGGATTATTTGACTGTGGAGAAAGCACTGAAATCTTTCGAACTGATGTACGATAATAATAACTTTAGCCGAAAATCTCAGTCAATACTGTGACTGGCTACGGACTGAGTGGCCTGGGTTTAGTTCCTTCGGCAGATGATGAGAACAGTATATGTATTCAAATACATACTTAGGCCCTGCATATACGTACCATGTGTTTGACAAATAATACTTATAAAACGCAGTGGATAACTCAGCCAGTATGGTATCTAGCTACGGCACGTAAGATCAGTAATCCTTTCCCAGCACGCGCAAAGTATTTACCTTCTCCACCATGCACAAACTGGTGATGATGTTTACCAAGCATTCCATTGAATGGGATGCCCCTTCTCTGGGATACAAAGACCTATGTGTGTGAGAACAACCACTTGCGTTTATTGGCTGTCGTGATAATAATGTGTAGAATTACATAAACGCCGATAGAGTTCGGTTATTTCTTAAGATTGGGTACAACTTTACATTCTTAGCCTCCTTTTGGCCCTCCTAAGAACTAAGAAAGTAAGCTTTTTAGATCATCACACTGCGTGTATGCTTGTTTGTCCATTTCGAATTTTGAACTATTTAACCGATTTTCACAAAACTTGGTATGAATAGCGTCTTACTGGAAGACAGCCTAACTCCGCACTATTCAATTTCTTATAATTGAGTAATAACAGTATGGTGCACACGCGAAATTGTGAAGCGGGAGTGACACTAACCTTAGGGTCCTCACTGATAAACATGGCGAAAGACCTGTGGGATATGAAATAAGAAGATGGCAGCCTTGTGGATATTATACATAACTCTCGGTCTTATGGCGATGTACGGGACAAATCACTATACCTGTTATACTGCGATGTGCTCGAAAAGTGCGATTTGAAGATACGTTTATTTAAAAGCCGATGTCTGGTAATGACGTATCCCGTCATGTCTTGAATTGTGTCACTGGCTTCTGCAACCGCTGAAATCCTTATCTGAGCTGTACATTTCAGACATTCCGTCATTAGCAAAACTTTTCAGCGATACAACAAAATTCTTAAAGTACTAAAATGCATTAATTTATAACATTGATATTGCTACAAGAATGAATAAAAAAACATTAATTTCAAAATGGTTTACGCTTGTCTTTATGCCTACTGCCAAACTGTAATACAAATTAGTAACACTGAATAAAATTTATATGAGATAATGTGACTTAAGAAAACAGAAGCAGCTAAGAATAATGTGTTTTCTTGCTTCGCTGTTATTACGGCATGAAAAATATCCCTTGCATAAATATTAAAAGGACTCATATTAAATTTACCTTACATTTTGCTCGTTTCATCTCGCAAGAACATTCTTGTCTGTAGCGTCATTTTCTGCTCTGATAAATCTTATAAACTGATGATATTTTCACTGCATAGACAAATTTAATTTCTGAATAACCGGATAATTATTCAATTGTTGTCCCGATTTTTTAACACACATCTGTCACTGCTTCGTCACATCTACCTATTCTTTCCGCTCTCCTCCTCTCGGCGCTTGTCACTAATGTCCATCTATAAGAGGAAAAATTGTCTTCTTTTGTAATATCATTTTATTGTTCACACTGTGTCACCTTTAATGTCATCAGTAAATTTCTTACATTCCCCTACAGTTAAAAAGTTAAGCCTTCTTATTTCTGTAACCCCAGCGTCTATTCTTAAACTTTGCTTTGGTATTCTCCCCTTTACTAATTCATTATATTTTCATAAGGAAACCACCAGAATGCAACTTCTTTCGAATGCTGATCATTCAGTTTGAGTAAATCCCACTTTTGTTTCTCCCTTCTGTATTACACGAGGCCATGTTGAGGAAGAAATGCTAAACGCACACGGCAAAATTACGCCTTTTTCCCAATCCCCTACAATAGGGATAGTTTGCTACCACATTTTTTGGTAAAGAAAGTCATTATTACCAACACGATTTTGTAAAACCGCGATATGACCAAGCATCTGTGTTATAAATTAGGTTTATGCGGTCTGCCATAAGAACGGCTCAGAAGGTCGGAAAAAATAACCAGCCTTCTGGCCAGTGACCTTTCAGGTTGGAAGCAGAAATACTAATCAATCAACTGCAACATTTTAATGTATTAAAACGGATTCCTGTACAGTCTGCTAATACATTTACCGGTTAGGTCACACAGTACATATAAGTCCTTTTTATCAGCTGTAATAGCAAAAATTCACCCTTAATTGTCTGCTATTCCTCTACTTTACTACATGGCCCCCGCCACAGCTGAGGAATATATTTTATCGTGCAACGAGCTATTGTGTACCCGGTTGATTGAAGTCCGTGCCATCTGTTATCAGCCACCATGTCACAGGTATTTCCAACTTGTAACCATTTATATATTCGTGGACGGCAAGATCTTACTTCAGCGCTGAGAAGAACTGATAATCTTTCGGCGATATAATCGTAATAAATATAGCTTCTTTCATTACAAAATTATACAGCATATAAACAAATATTCTGAGAGATTCTGGTAATACTTGTAGATTCATAATAACATGCAAGAAATTAACCGTGGTGTAATTTGAGTAAGAATTTCGGCATTTGCTTGGATGGACTGAGAAAACGCACAGAAAAGCCACTCATGATAACCAGTCTGCTTGACTGGATAGTTGCTTGGCGGGCAATGCAGAGTCTTCGTTATGATCTGTCCATGAATGCTCAGACAGATTCGAATTTACCTGGGCAAACCTGTATAATTAATTTATTTATTCAGCCACATTCAGATATGCGCAGAACGGTGCAGTCACATTGTGATATGCCCGAGTAAGGTCATCAGTCAGTAATATCGACAGTTTCTGCGATCGTGGGGCTAGGTAGAAGTCTGTTAGTGACACTGTCCATACATACATCTAAGTACAAAGTATTGTCTTATGTCAACAGTTAAAAATATATGTACGATGCGAAAGTCTGAAGTTATATTCGACAGTTTGAACATTAGCCTATACATAATTCGCACTCAAGTATTAAGTTCTCTACAGAAATAAACACAACAATAATAATCACATTGGTTGTATTGAACTATAAGACTCTTCGGTAGGAATATAAAGCTAAAGCTGTCCCGTAACGTGCCAACAGGCACAAAGGGAGACAGAGATATAGCTCTATCCTTATTCGACCCTGGCGCTAGAAAGGGGTGGGGAGTCAGCGCCACGACCCGGCCGCTTTACGCCCTGGAAAGAGACTTGTTACCACTTGGGTGGGCTTCGCTGCCAGTCTGGACCTGTTCGTAAAATCTCGTCCTCACCGGGATTCGAACCTCGGACTTTTCGGTCCGTAGCGAGTCCCTATACCGACTATTCTATCCCGGCTGCCCAGTAGGAATGTATGTTTTGCAAGTTCTGATATGAAATGCTTTTAATTCTATATCTATAAAACAAACCTAAAATATTTAACCCTAAAACGTAATATAAAAATACAGTGTAAGAAATATTATTATAACTTGCTGTAGTAAATCATAGGCGATTATGAACGTAGTTTATAATTCTCATATTGGTATTAAGAAAGGCTTGTTTGTTTGTCTGTTTGTTGATTGATTTATGATTTACTGAACAGTGCTCTCTGACAAATGCATCAAGTACTAGGATGATGAGCGACAATAAATTAGACTGTATACAGTCATGTCTGGAAGAAAGCACTCGTGGCCCAGTGTGAACTACTGTGCCGACATTAAACAGAACACAGCAATACAAATCGCGCAACACCTCCGTAAGGATAGTCGGTTTCTAGGACGAGATTGGAACGTGGGACCTCCCGAATACCAATCAGTAGGGCTGCTCACTGGGTTGCTTCCTTCTGCTAAGGACGTGTTAAATTGTAATTACTCTTTTGTACTGCAGTAAATAAAGTCGCCTGAATGCAGTTCATCCAATATGCAAATGTCTCGAGAGGGGGCAGACTCGTAGGCCTAGTCGTCAATTATTCAATGAGTGGAACAACTCCGCAATGACTATGGGCAGTCTAGTGGCCTCATGTCGTGAAATGTACCAACGGTTAATGTGAGGTTTGCAGTGCTGTGCACTACTCAATATATTGAAAATAATGCGTTTAGTATGGCTGTCAGTTTGATGTACTAGAGCAGGACAGGCAAAACTTTTTCAGGGCGCGCGCCAAAATTGTCTATAAATTTCAAAGAAAATTTTCACGTGTTTATGGGAAGTTTGAAGATCAAAATATTCCAATATATATCCAACAAGATGCAAATTTACACATTTTATTTATATCTGGAAACTGCTGTACATGTATATGGTGGTACTGCTACCCATCATCAGGAGCGCATACAACTTTATTTACAGCATCTGGTTTTGTGATCGTGAGCGTTTCTATTATTGGTATTTTGACGTCTAAGTCTCTAATATCATATGTCATCATTTTGTGATGTTGATTTATTTTGCATTTTGTTAGGTCTTCAGCCAGGCTTATGGAGTTTTTGACATTATAGTGATTATTAGGGCATAGATATCCATTAAGTTTGTTTATTAAATGTTTGGCTATTTTGTATGATGGTGCATTCATATTTTTAATTACTGGTCCATTTGGGTTGTCAGGTTTGCGTAGTTTGAGTTGGGCTTTTAATGTGGGCAGTTGTGGTTTCTTTTGCATTACGTGCTTTATCCGTTTCTGGTTGATGATGAGATCGCATTGTTGTAATGATTTCAATAATAGTTTTTGATATTTATCAGTTGGGGTTTTTTGAAGTGTCTGAAATTTGTTTTCGGTTACGAAGGTATGTACTATTTTGGAATAATCATCTGAGTATATGATTACAGTAGTTTTTACCTTTATCAGCGCGAAATATTATTGCATCTTCCTTAACTTCTTTATAATATATGCATATCGTTTCTGTGTAGCGTTGTAAAGGCTGTTGGAGGTGAGGATTTGTTGTAGTTTTTTGGCGGCCAATATCCGAATGGGTTCTGCATCTGCACATCCTGGAGTTTAATGGCTTGTTCGGTCTCCATTATTAGGTTAATCCAATATGTTTTTAATGGTTTCTCTATACTGTGTTGTAATCCGTAGTTCAACAAATTCATCTCCTCTTTGGTAAACTTTATTTTTGTTAAATTTACTGTTCTAGGGTAGAACTGGGGGTTGTATTGGGCTATATTTTTGCCGTTGTATGCGCTCCTGATGAAGGGTGGAGTTACCACCTGAAACATGTAGAGCAATTTCCAGATATAAATAAACTGTGTAAAGTTGCATCTTGTTGGATATATAGTGTGCGGCAGAAATAGTGAAGCATTTTAAAATTTTATTTACGTGCTTTTCCGCTAGGGTATCGCGGAGTGCAGGTATTTGAACGTAAACAGTGACCTTCAGATTTAGTCAACATGGAACGCTGGGGAGTAAGTGAACGTGTGTGTCCTGTGGAACTGTTTATTCGGACGGGGTCAATTACAGAGACTCAGCGTGGATTTCGCTGTGAACGGAATCAACAGGAAGCCCCATCCGACGATGGGTAAGGCAGTGGCTCTGTCACGTGTAAAAAGCCACCTGGTCGGCCGTCCTCAGTTCGTACACCTGACAACATTGCCCGAGTGCTGGCGTCCGTCAGCCGCAGTCCGAGGCGATCTGCACGTACGAGTCACGTCGCAACGTTACACGGAGATGATCAATGAATTTCTGTCCCCGAATCTTCCACCAAACAGTGGTACCTTGTGGTTTCAACAAGATGGTGCTACGGCCCACACGGTTGGGATTAGCTTCGCTGCTTTTCGCCGTTTGTTTCCTCAGCGGGTGATTTCTCGTTTCGGTGATGTGCCATGGCCTCCTCGTTCGCCGGACCTAACAACTCCAGACTTTTTTCTGTGGGCTTTTTTGCCCAGCACTCGCCCTACAGACTTACATGCACTCAAAGAAAACATACGGGAAGAAATCCCCAAACTTTTAGAAGAAACACTTCAAGCCGTTATGCGCAACTTCTTAACTCGTGTGCACCTGTGCATTGAGGAGGGTGGTGGCCACCTAAAAGACATTGCATACAAAAAGTGAAACTGTGTAAAAAATGTTAAGCACCATAGTAAATTGTGACGTGCTAAAATTGGTATCAATTACTTTCAGTAAAATGTTATTCTTATTTATAATTAGTTCACTATTTCTGCCGCAACCTGTATTTTGGAATATATTTACGTTGCACGGACCCATAAACGTTAAATTTAAAAAAGCAAAATAAGACCTTGGAGACTTCCATAATTATTATTAATTATTACATTATTATTATTGTTATTACATAATTCTATTATGTTATATAATTAACGCATAGTATAATTATTATATTTCTAATAAAGGTATTTTCGAGGAATGCGATAAGGAAGAAAATGTGCAAGTGACTGTGGCTGCTATTACTTCCTGTTTGAAAACAAGATTGTTAGGAGCTTTATCCTACGTCACGTATTCGCCCAGCCACCGCCAGCCTGACGCCCCAATGCTAAATATCCAGTCAGCCCTTCGCACCGCTCCCGATTTGTATAAAACGTCGTCACTCACAGTATTATTTGGTTGCAACGGCAATTCGTACACAGTCTCTATGCAATCCGATATATCAATATATACACATATTCTTCAGAAAATAGAGACGCTGGTCGGGTAAAGAGAAATAAAAAGATTGGGACAGCGGTGAATGCCACGTGCATAGGTTTGCCAGCCTTGTGCTACAACCTGTCTTAAAGTGGCGGCTAAGGAAAATATATCTGCGAGATTTCCGGAAATCACACCCCGGCCATTTACTCCGCAGCCAGTTACTTTACTGACTGATCTGTTTACATTTTCGATATTGCACGTGCCGTGCACTATAACTGTTTATTAAAAAATAAAAATACAGGCGAACCCCCGTTTCTGCGGGTTATTCGTTCCAAGACTTAACGCGGTTTTATGAAACCGCGGATAATACCTAACGCTGTATATAACGTGATATAATGTGATATTCGTGCAATATACAAAATACGGCGAAGTTTAATCGATAAATTACGGAGAGTAAGACATTACCAACATTGAATAATGTAAGAATAAAGTGTACTGTACACTACATTGTACATTTACAGCGCACTTTCTCTCTCTCTGGTACATATGAAAGTCAAGGATTCTGACGTTTTAGCCTAATCCTCAAGAGAAGATACAGCAATGAAAAAATACAGTACCTGTACTGTACAGTATCATGTACAGTTTCAAGGGACGAAAGAACAACAAAAATCATGCTGTTCCATCAAAGCGCTGCATAAACAACTAAAATCATGTTTTTCCACCCAGAAATTTAAGGCTTTTTCCATCTTCATTAACACTTTATCACGCGCTATAGCAGTAACGTTTGCAGTTTGTGGTGCAACAGAAAAACTAGCACGTTTTTTTCATCACTTCACGAATGGAAGATTCGTTCTTGCCATACAACCTGGCAATCTCCATCTACGATTTTTTTTCTATTTCAATCATATCCAGAATATTTACTTTCTCACTAATGGAAAAGACATCACGGCTTCTCTTAGGCTTAGAAGCACTACCAGCATCACTACTCTTACGCTTTGGGGCCATGATTAAGGTAAATAAGGGCTTTCTGAATACAAACACTGCGATAATGCGGCAACTAATTCAAACAGCGAGAATGCTAGAAGCAGAATGGTGGCAAGTTTGCGGGTAAGGGTGGGTATGGGGACAAAGGAAGATGAGTCAAGTACTGGGCGCGTTTGGGCTGTTGGGTTTCACCATGTTACGGCCCGTTCTCGCTTGGCGCGCGTTTTAAAACTTATAAATCTTTTATTTCTTAAATTTTCCAATTTTTTTCCGGCCGCGGTAAACCGTGGATATTGAATCCGTGGTTACGGGGGTCCGCCTGTATTAAAAAAAATAATAAGCCTATTGTTAAGAGTAAAATACATGTACGTTTGCCTTCGAAATCATTCAAGTGTTTTATTTTTTTGCTTTTCTAGCTGCAAGCTGCAACATCAAATTCAGGTGCAGTGTATGTTATATACCCCTAGCAGAAAATTCTGCATTGCTTTTGCTTGTACGATTCTTGCAAGAGTTCTTCTTCTAACATTAACGAAATAAGGGAATCGTATTACATCAGTTATACTACTTTTAATTTTGGCATCTAATGTATTGTTTGAGTTTATACCGTTCCTGTTTCGTATGTTGGGGACACCAGGTTCAATTTTCGGAAGGGAGGCTGACTATATTGGTTGAGGTTTTTTTTTTTATTTTTATTTTACTCAGAACTTCCAGACAAATGTCGGTAGAGCAGCTATTCGTTCAAAGTCATTCACTAATCATTTGACGCTGTATAACCGGAAATACTAATAGTGCCGTTAATTGATGAAAAACTAATGTATTTTTCGTGCTTGGCAAACAAGAATTCAGAAAATGTGAAACGCCGTATTCGGGGCCTGCTTTTGGTGGGAGGCTGGCTGTGAGAAAATAGATGAGAAATGAGAAGAAAGCGCGAAGTGGTGAGTCTCAAAAATGACGTGTCTACGCCCTCCTTATAATTATATCTAACTCACAGCCATTAATGGTGTTCACAGTCTCAACGATGATAGTTGCTTTCTTCACAGATTCGGCTTAATTTGCCATTCTCTGTCTCGGATAACATATTGTTTTCCCAAATCAGACATCAACCCTGATAAGACATTACAGTTATGGCAATTTTGTGTGAAAACGTTTTAACGTTTATTAACCCTTATCCTGCTAACGTGGAGAATAGGGTGAACTCCTAATAATATTCTAATATACTCGTATATCCAACAAGATGCAACGTTACACAGTTTATTTATATCTGGAAACCGCTCTACATGTTTCGGGTGGTACTTCCACCCATCATCAGGAGCGCATACAACTGTATCTACAGCATCTGGTATTTGTCACACCGTTACTGCTATCTGCCGCTATCGTGGAAGAGTTGGAACCGGTTT
>Ga0268261_10001992_pt1 | contig 14494 bp, 16 predicted proteins | sample TergutNc150P1_FD_190353 | JGI IMG/M metagenome (GOLD analysis project Ga0268261, IMG submission 190353) | Nasutitermes corniger P1 segment gut microbial community from laboratory colony in Florida, USA - Nc150 P1 (SPAdes) (version 2) | ecosystem: Host-associated > Arthropoda: Insects >... | reverse complement strand
AATAATAATAATAATAATAATAATAATAATAATAATAATAATAATAATAATAATAATAATAATAATAATAATAATAATAATAATAATAATGCCACAGTTGGTAACACTGAAACGTTTTTACACAAAGTTGGAGTCTTTTGAACACACTCAGATTCACCCAAATAATGGGTGGTGTTCAGTTAATGAAAAAAATATATTGCAAAGGGCTGTTGGGTCTTCTGTATTTGTAGGACCCCTATCCTTTGCATACTCTTGCTGTTTCGTAGCTATGCCCACCTCTTATTACAGGTTCAGGTAAATCTGGCAAAGGATGTCTTGAAGAAGGTGGAGACAAATCTAGAACAGCATAAACAGTACAGTGAGAACTATGAGAAAGCAAAGGTTTGGATTGAAAATGCAAAACAAGTAATCTGGGACTGCAGTGAAGCTTCTTCCAACAGCAGCCGGGAAGTGTTGCAGGCTCGGTTAGAGCAGATTCAGGTCAGTTAAAGCTAATTTGTTGTTCCAAACTTCAGTTTCTCAAAGAAGTTCTGTTCCATTTGTCCTGTTAATGCACCTCTTGTTTTAAAGAACTTGTTCTTAGTATTAGTCATTATGAAATTTCTCACGTGGGAAGAGTAGTTTTACCAAATGCATCTAATTGCTATAAAGCAGCTGTGTGTATACCACATTCTGGGTTGATGTTCATACATTTTTACTGATGATGATGTTGACGTCTGACTTAACGTGTTCATTTTCATGTCAGAGGTACCTTAAAGGCATTTGAAGTCACATCTTAATGGCGGTAATGCATACTGAAATGTTACAAAACTTTTGTCCTCCTAAATTTAAATTAATACTGTATGTGCATTTTATTCATCTTCTTCATAGTTGTCATTTTTGTGATCATCATCACTGTCATAATCATCATCATCATCGTCATCATCATCATTATCATCATCATCATCATCCATTTTACTTACAAATATGATGATGATGATGATGATGATGATGATGATGATGATGATGATGATGATGATGATGATGATGATGATGATCATCATCATCACTACCATGACCGTCACCACTACAGTCATTGTTGTCATCATCTTCATTGGCATCATCATGACTATCGTTATTGTCATCATATTCCACTCTAGAAGGTTACCTAGTAGAATATGCTTCTTGGCAATTTGAGTGATTTTAAAATGTTTCAATTGTTCTTTGTTTTTGATGTATATAGAATACTGTTGTTATTTTATTGGAACTGTTTTATTAGATGTACCAAAGGTAGACTTTGTTCTTTAGTTGGTACTTGGCAAAGCTGCAAATGATAACTAGGCTGTTGCATTCTTTGAACATCTGAACAAAGTAGAGCTATTCTTGACTGGTGTACTAATATGTGGGAAGGGTATCTGTGTAACACAGGAATACATATAGGTGATGAAAAACTAAATGTAGTGTGGTTTCTGGATTCAAGTCAGTTTAATTCTTGTCTATGCTGGTACTGGAAAGAAACCAACAAAAATATTTCCATGTTATATCTTTCAATATGGTAGGTAGTTACACCTCATAACCAGTTCCTTGTGGTTTATAAATTCTTTATTATCGTTTTATTTTGCTAATGTAGAGCACATTTCAGATGTGTCACAGTTGTTAAGTAAGTTTCATATTGTTGTTGAACAGGAATTGTTACAAAAGAGAGAAGAAGGCCAGAACCTGATCCATATGACTGTAAACTGTGGAGAGAAAGTTCTTCGCAACACACGATCAGATGGGAGAGACATCATTAATAATCAGTTGAAAGAAATACAGAATGACTGGGATCGACTTGTAAGGAAAATATCAACTGCTAAAGTTCATTTAGAAACTAGTCTGCTACAGTGGGCAGACTACAGCTCTTCCTACTCACAGCTCCAGCAGTGGATCACTGACCGTGAGGCTAAGTTGCAGCAAGTCTGTGAACAGAGGGTTAGTGACTTCCATTTAATTGCATGAAATAAAATGTTTTGTATTGTATTTAAATTATTCTTACAATTTCAATGAACTGATCATCTGCTTCAGAGAATATGTAAACAGGAATAGATATACATTGTATTTCTGCAATACCCACAAAAAATTCGGTCACCATGGCATTGTTAGTATGCCAGTGGTGAAATGATGTTTGTATCTTTTTAGATTATCAAACCTTAACAAGTTATCACTCGTAAAAAGAAGATTAAGTTGTGTTTTCTCGCAGCGTTAATTTACTTGAAACACAGTTAGGCACTTAGCACTTTGCAGTACTGTGCAAAATGTCACATGTCTTTTCAAGCTTCGTATGGCATCTGTAGTATAGATACCATTATATTGTCAGTACATTAGTAACATATTTATCAGCCAGGTTGTTGATTATCCCTTCACAGGCCTCAAAAGCAAAGAAGGCTCCAGCTGCAGGACTCAGCTCTTTAAGTATTGGAGAGAGGAAGGCTACTCTGCGTCAGACAAATAGCATTGTTCAGGACATTGTATCGTTTGAACCAATGATACAGTCTGTAACATCCAAAGCAGAGGATCTGTTGCAAGCACAGCCTGCTTCTGAGATATCCATCAAATATGAAACATTGAGTAAACATGCTAAGGAACTGTATGCCAAACAGAAAGAAACAGTGGAACAGCATCAGGCATTCATAGATGCTGGTAATGACTTTATGCAGTGGATCCGAGCTGCCAAGGAGAAACTCAGCAAGTGTTCAGAGCCAACTGGTGACAAGGAATCGCTTAGCACTAAACTGTCACAGTTGAAGGTAAACAGAGGCTGCAGTAGTTTATTTAACCATATTTGCAAAGATAGTGTCAAGGTGGGGAATGCTTGGGGCTGTAATTCAGTTGCAACTTTACGTGAAGCAGATGTGTTTTATGCCACTTATGTGATATGTTAAGCGTGTTTAATTCTTATATAAAAATCTTTGTACCGCCTGTTTCACATAGTGTGTCGTCTTACTAAGTAACATGCAGAGACTGTATACTGTATGCTGTGTAAGTTGACATTGCTGAACTCCAATGACATTTAACCTTTAAAAGGTATATTTTGGTAATGAGGTAACGTACAATATTTTTAAAGACATGCTGTACAATCACAGTTTCATTTCCCACAAATTGCTATTTAATGCAGAAACTTTGCACTTTCTGTTAAAAAAATATTCACATTTTTCGTGAAGTTTGCGCTAAACATAAAATACCCCCTCGTGAAGACTTGGTAATACTGAACCTAGCTTTGGGCATTTAATATGGTCCTTTAAAGGTTAATGCCAGGTTTCTCACCTGTATAGTGGGGTATGCATATTGGCTTCTTCCTTCTTGATATGAGTCCAAGTTCCATAATCATTTTGTTTGTGTTATGGTTTTATTTATTTATTTTTTTAAAGGGATCTTTTTAGTTTTGTTCCTGCATAATTCTTCAAGGTGACTTCCTTTTCACCATTTTGTCTTTAGTACCATGTTAATATAGTGGACAGCTAAAAAACAAACAAACTTTTAGGATTTCATGTTCAGTAATATTTTCCTTGTGCGATAAGAGATGTAGCTGTATATGTTTGTTTTTATGATCATGGGACACCAAACTTTAATAATTCTCACCTGTATTTACCACAATGTTGCATGTTTGTATCTGGCATGGATGCAGTCACTGTACACTATGTTGTGCAGGTGCTTGAAAGTGGACAGGAAGAAGGACAGAAAAAATTGGAGAAAGCTCTGGAACAAGGAAATGTTGCTTGTCAAGGTGCAGATCCTGAGGACAAGGAAGTTATTGAGGAAGAAGTTTGTCTACTTCAAGAAGAATATGATACATTCCTGTAAGTTACATTGAAACGATCGGATGAAGTAGGCTTCAATGGATTCAATTTTCACAATTTGTTTATAATACCAGACAGTGGCCAAAGTGTAGAAACCCCTCAATACTAAATGCAATACACCACTGTCAGAACCATTTAGACTTAAAAAGTTTACTACATTTTAAATGCCTTCACTCTCTTCCATTTAGTGACTCCTTGAACCGAACCAAAAGCCTGCTGGAGGTAGCTATTGTTAAATGGACTGAGTATGAAGACCATTACCAGGAAGCTTCTGATTGGCTCACTCAGACTGAACAAGTGGTACAGACATTCAATAAACTCCAAGACAGTTTAGAGGAAAAGAAAAATGTTCTGGAACAGTTCCAGGTAATTGCTATCCTAACAGCCAGTTATACATTTTGTTGTTCCAATTTGTAATGCTGCTGTTGAAGTCAGCAAAACTTAATTCATCTGGGTATGCATCTTACTTCAGTAATTCTTCAATAACATAACCAAAAGTATACCATAAATTCATGACGTCTGCTACCTAATCAGATGCTAAACAATAAGAATTTTTATTGAAGGGAATGCTATTGGATTTGGGGTGGACTGTTTTTTTGCTGTGGAAAAGGGTTTGGTAATGGCTTATACTGTATCTCTTTCCTTTAACAGCTTCATCTGCAGACTTTATTTGATTGGCAAAAAGAACTGGATCGTCTCAATATGAAAGCTCAGCTGTTGCTGGAGACTTGTGCAGACACAAGAATCAGCAATGCTGTTACACAGATGACCACGAAGTACAATGCTCTGCTGTCTCTTGCCAAAGAGATCATGAGGCGGCTTGAGCTGCATTACCAAGTAATCATGATGTGTTCCATTTATGTTTTTCAAGTTAAGAAACTAACAGAAGTTGCTTGTGTAGTTCACATGCTTCATTGAAATGTGTTTTCAGGAACACCAACAACATAACACGCTGTACCAAGAATGCCAGGACTGGGTTGATCGTACCAGAGATAAACTGAATGAATGCCATGAAATCCCCAGTACACTACCAGAAGTTAACAATAAGCTGCAGGCAGTGAAGGGAATTAGGCAGACTCTTGAACAAGGACAGAACAAACTTAGGTATGGTGGTCTGCTGATTTGTTTGTAGCATTGTGACACGTCTAGGGATTTTCAGGCTTCATTTTCATATCATTGTATTTGTAATTACTGTACTGTAGCATATAGTATGTGAGGAATCACAGTGTGTTGTTTCATTTTAAGCTCATTGAGGAGAAACACATAGCATGGAATGTTTCTTTCAAGTGACCTGATGCTGAAGGAGAATGATGAGAATGGGGGAATGATATGATTTTTTCTGCTTTTCATCCCTTACCTTCACCCTGTAAAGATCATAAAGATCATAATTTGATTATAGCTGATTACTATCATCTGGTCTTTGATGCTATATAACATAGTAGATGTAGCCAATGCCAATGGGTGTGTGGTCACAGGCATAGGTCTGTGGCTGATTGCTTGCTGGGATCGCAGGTTCAAGTCCTGCTGAGGGCATGGATGTTTGTCTCTTGTGTTCATTGGATGTTGTGTGTATAGTGCCATGTGTGGTTGGCTGATCACTCATTTAGAGGAGTCCTACTGGGTGTAGTGTCTTATTACTTGTGATTCAGAAATGTCAAAACCAGGCAGCCTAGTCCCAATTTGGGCTGTAGTGCTGCAAAAAAAAATGTGTCAGGCATTATTATCATTTTGAAAGAATCTGCTCTCTTCATTTTAGGGCAGCAGATGGATGCAGCACATACCTTCAGAAGAGTAAATTTCTATCAGATCACATGATGTCACATTCTATCTGACAGTCTTATTTGTCACCACCATGAGAATCCCATGTCTCACTAAGTAAAATGTTGTTAAATTGATATTGATTTATTCAAATTCCAGCTCATATGAAACAGATGTTCTTGCACTGCTATTATGCAATCTAAGATGCAAGAGTCAATAGTGGATGCATTTCCAGATCCATTGCTCCAAGGAGATCTGTTCTGTTACAGTGCTGGACTACAGAAACATTTGAAGATAACAAAATTGTGAATTAAAAATTTCCGGCAGTGCTGTGAGACTCTAGTAAATGAGAGGTTTATCACTTTCAGACCAAACCCAAGTCACTCTGCAACTGATAGTCACTCTTCCAATTTGATGTAAAGATTTTTAGTCAGTCCACTCTTGTGTGGGGCCCAAAATTTTTTTTTATTACTGGGGCTTGAGCCTTCTTTCGGTGGCTGTGTTCATAACTGCAGTTCCCTTTATATTTCAGGTATGCCTTAGAACTGAAAGAAAAAGTGATATTAAACACAGAACAAAATGGAGCTGCCAAAATTCAGGAAGATACAGAGAACCTAAAACAAGAGTTTGAAAAACTGATGACTGATGTTCAAGACATACGACAGAAACTTACAAGTAGAGCTACACAATTGGAGGAAATTCAGAAGGTATGCAGTTCAAGTATAATACATCAAGGAATTGAACAATTTTTTTTGTCCTGGCACTCTTGAAAATTGTGAACCATATTTTTATATCGCAGTGTGTGTTCTTGGCCCACCATATTTACAAAATTGAGTTATCCATATGAGCATGTATATGATTTATATTTTATTGATGGTGAGTAGTGTACTTCTCACCAGTTAGTGTTAGGATGAACAAATTGAGGAGGACAAGTTGGCCAGATCACTTGGGAGAGCTGGGCTTGGGTGGGAAAGTAGTTGGATTGACCTTGCTGAATTTAATAGCCAGTGGTAACAATTGTAAACACAGTAAAAAATATTTCTGGTTGTTGATGGTTTATACCAAGAGTTTCAGCAGCCAACAGGGAGAATGCTGTTCAGATTTTGAGAACAGGAACATGAAAGTAATATGCAATCTTCTATAGCTTTTACCTATTTTTCAACAAAATGAAGGCTAGAATTCACTTGTGTTTGTCATTCACTGCATTGTAATATTCAGGAATGCTAAAAATTAAAAGAAGCAAACATGTAAACAAAGGCAAATTTTTTTCAGTATTATTGAAAAGTTTTATTTTTGTAGCATGTTGTGGATGGAGTTTTGTATGTTGAGGAGTGATGATTCTTTGCATATGTAGTAGAAACAAACGTGTTAGTTGGAATCATATTAATGCAGTTTATGTTTTCCATTCTGTGCATTGTGATACAGTTGTTACAATGTAAACCAACAAAATGCATACACTTCGTTACAAATAACAATAATGTTTTAATGTATTTAAACATGTATAGTAAAACATTATTGTAATTGTAATGAAGTGTGTGCATTTTGTTGGTTTGAATTGTAATAACATATTCATGTTTTTGTATGTATTTCTTCATAGGCTCACAAGTTGCTTGCTGATTGGCTGAATGAGGTTGAACAGAAAGTGCAGTCAGATGAAGGAACCTTCCTAAATGATTTAAGTGAGAAACGAGCAACACTAGAAAAGTTCCGCGCATTGCAACGAGACATCAACAGTCACAGCGAGATGGTGGATAGAGTGAAGAATCGACTGGCTGATGATCCATCTTTATCTGTTGAGGATTACCAGGGCAGCTTTAACAAGTACCAAATGATCAAGGATTTGGTTGCTAAGAATGTTGCTGTAAGTACAAGTATATATTGCATATTATCAATTTAATTCTTGCATGGGTTGTTTCATTGGTCAGCCTGTCCAATAATGGTATAGTAAAGTAAATAAATAGATAAATAAACAAAACATAAATGTTACTATATTATATATACATGTATGTAGCTTGAAAGTTAGGATGTTAACTGCAAAGTTAAAAGTATAAATCCTAACTTTTTTTTACTGGTATCATAAATAATGTTCCAGACTTTGGAGGAACAAGTGAAAGAGCATGAACAGTACAAACAAAGATACATTGATGCATTCGACTGGGTTCGAAAAACTCGCATTGACATTCAGCAGTGTAGTGATCCTCATGGAGAGAAAGAACACACAATTGAGAAAGAGAGGAAGATGACTGAAATAGCAGCAACTATGAAAGAGGGTAAGGTTTGTTAAAAAGCTTTGAGTTGTCAGTACTAACAGACCAACTGACTAACCGACTGACTTCATGGAGGAGAATCCTTCTTCAGAGGGTAGTAGATCCTCAGGTAGTCAGAAAGTTTCTTGTTTTTTGAACCCAAAGGTTTATTACTGTGTTTACAAGAGCCTGCCACTTGCCTCTATCCTGAGCCAGATTAATCCAATCCATACTCTTTCATCCTAAGCTGTCAGCACTGGAGGATTCAAATCAGTCTTGGTAGACTGAAGATGAAGGTGGCTGGATTTTAACCCTTAACCTGCTTGCTCCCACTACAGTGGGCGCTCGTATTAATGCCAGAACTGCTTGCGCCTACATACGGAGACGTTCGTTTGGCAACGCTGACAGTCCCATGCTAGTATCTGAATGCCCAATTTGTCAACACTGAAGGAATAATGAAAGCATTCCTGTGTCATATTTGTGTATAAACACTTAGCCAGCTACCAAAGAGACCCTAATTAGCCATGAATGCATAAGTGTCATAAGTCTGTTGTAATCACTTTGCAGTTAGTTATGTCTTGCACTTAGTAAATGGGTTGGGATGGTTTGGTAATAAAACTTTCGGCTCTTTTGCTACTAAAAGGCAGCTGAGTAACGGTTCTTAAGCGGGGAAAGGAAACATTATACCTGAAACTATTCAGCTTACAGAAGTTGAGATTTCATTCAGTATAAATTTTGCTGTTTGACGTGTTGGCATTGCAAATGTTTAGTTCAAAATGCAACGTGGTGATGTTTCGTGTGTGAAACAGGCTCGTATGCTGTCTGGAAATGAAATACGAGAAATCGTAATGGATTCAGACAGCGACGAGGATAAATATTACGACTCAGCAACGGAGGACGAGGAGCCACGCCCACCTTCGTGACAGTATTCCACTTCACAGCCTCCAAGTCCGGATTATTCCGCCAGCAGCTCTGAAGATGAGGTCAATGTTGGCAATGTGACAGGTCAACAGCCACAACCCTCTCAGTGGACACTACCCACTAAACCCCGAAGGCGTGTAGTGCAAACCTTTACTGGGGCCCCCAACGGGAAAAGCAGTGAAGCCACACACATAATGCCAGAGGCCACGCCCCTTACAGTTCTGATGCTGTATTTCGCGGAAATTGTTACTTTGCTGGTTGTGGAGACGAATCACTACTACCACCAGTTCTTAGACAAATGTGAAGACGGACCTTCTCCCCCAACGTGACATGACAGAAGCCGAAATGTTTGCGTTTTTGGCTCTAACATTACAGATGGGACATACAGTTCAAGACAGACTTGAGGGTTACTGGACGAAAATGGAGCAGCTTTGCACCCCATTCTATGGACAAACGATGGCACGTGCTAGGTATTGTCACATACTACGCTTTCTACATTTCACGGACAATAATAGGAATGGAGATGGCAGGGCAGATGACAGACTGTGGAAAATACGAGACTTGTTTGAAATTATAAGGACGAACTTTTCAAAATTTTACAACCCTTCTGAACATTTGGCAGTAGATGAAGTCATTGTGAAATTCAAGGGAAGGGTATTATTCAAACAGTACATACCGAAAAAACGCAAACGTTTCGGCATCAAAATGTTCAAACTATGCGACTCTACCGGATATACATATGACATGAATGTTTACCTCGGTAAAGACAGACAAAGGGCGGCACAACACCTGACAGCAACCCAAGCTACAGTGACAAATCTGACAAGGGGGATAGAAGGATTTGGTCATAAACTGTACATGGACAACTTCTTTTCCTCCCCTGACCTGTTTGATGACTTGACCCAGAAAAAAATTTCTTGTTGTGGCACTGTGAGACTGAATAGAAAGGGCATGCCCAAGGACCTCGAACCCAAGACACTAAGATTAAAACGTGGTGACATTCGAGCGAGGACCAGAGGTGACTTGACGGCTGTGGTGTGGAGGGACAAGAGAGACGTATGCCTGCTGACAAACATTCACGATCCACCCACAGAAGGCAATTATCGCGATGAACACGGGAACGCGATAAAGCCAGCGATTGTGGCAGATTATACCCGTCACATGGGGCATGTTGACAATGCAGATAGGATGGCCAATAGCTACACGGCCAGCCGTCAAACATGGAAGTGGAAAAAAAGCTCTTTTTCCACCTGTTGGACCTGGCCATTGTCAACAGTTACATCCTTTTATCTTCATGTGGTGGGAAGAAAATCTCACACAGAGATTTTCGACTCACCCTTATCAGAGAGATGCTGGCACGGGCTGGGCATGAGCCATGACCATCCATGCCTGTAGGGAGACCAGCCCAATCTTCTACCAACATTGGAAGACTTGATACAAGTCATAATAAGCACTGGCCTGGCCGCAGTCAGACGAAACCCCGATGCCATGTGTTCAGTAGGGGGCGTGAAGCGAAGTGTCATATACAAATATGTGAAGTGTGACGTGGGGCTTTGTGTTCACCGAGAGTGTTTCCAGAATTATCATACAAAGCCCAACTTATAAGACATCTATTCCTCCGTCCTCCCTACAAACAACTGAAGCCTCGACCACAATGTAAGTAAAAGGACATGAGTATTTACAAGTTTTTTTTTCAGAATCAATTCTTCTCCATTACGCCTATAAGGATATTACAGCATTTGAAGGCACACTGAGCAATGTCTGTTTCCTTCCCCACAAAATGCTTTTTGTTTCACAAATTTATCCCACTTAGTTCTCGAAATATTCAGGGTTTTCGAATATCATGCGCAAAATTTAAATACCCCACAGAATAATTCGGCGAGCTGGGACTTACAGTTGGGATTTAACTGAGCGTTTAAAAGGTTAAGAACCATGCGTCCTATATATAGGACGGGCGTACCGCTACCCTCCAGATTTTGCATTTTATATATATTTCTTCAACAACTATAAGTATTGAGTATTTTAAACATGCTGCACACTCTCCATTTTTCTCTTCAAAATGCCGTTTATTTCATAACGCTACCTTTTTTGGTTCATGTATTATTCACACTTTACATAAAGGGTGTGCTAAAATTTAAATGTAAAACTCCAGTGCCAAAAGGTTAACGTTAAAAAACTGTGTACATTCTTAGGATGTAGCAATATATATATATATATTGCTACACTGCACAGACTACCTTAATTGTCTACTTATATTACAAATAGACGGGGTCTTCTGTCCCACGCAAACGACGACTTACATGGCCATATCTTGTGCAAACTGCTACTTTGGTGCTGTCTCGCAAGAAGTCCAAGTCTGATATCCACACAGGTACCCGTAACTGCAACTTGTCTGGTTTCACCTGAAACAATTATCTTTTATAGTCTGATCATCATCCTGTCTCAGAACAATTCTGGCATTTGATCAGTCAATACGAAGAAATTTCCTTGGTCAAGAGCAGTACAAATGCAGCGACTTCCAATGGCAAGACAAGGATGAAACTGTTGTCTGGGCTTTAAATGCAGCCAGGTACTTGAACAGAAATTATACAATGCAATCTGGACTTACATTTGAACATTCACGGTATTATGACTACCCTGACTGAGGTTTTTCCGTGCTTTTTCCTAAGTTGTAAGGCAAATGCCAGGGTAAAACCTGCAAAGATGGGGCACGGCCCACACTCTTCCTAATTTTTGTGTTGTTCTTTGTATTTTTTGTGTTGTTCTATGTATTTTTCTGTTGTTCTATGTATTGTTTGTTTTGTGACATTCTCTCTACTGTTTGTGTGTATATGTGTACTGTACTACTGCCACCAGGTGGCTACCCAATTGCAGTTAAATATATCATATCATATATTACTTCCTAAATAAGACACATTATAGTGATGGTTGTGATCATAACAAAATCTTATAAAAGTAAAGGCAAAGAGTACCAAGGAATATTCCTTCAGAATGGAACACAAACCATACGTACTGTATGGCAGTGTACAGTTACATGTTAAACTATAAAAGCTCATAATAACCATAACAAGCAAGTTAGCCCATGCTGTTGTGATTTAGTTACCAACAATGTCAGTAGTTCAGACAATAGTGTCACATGTTATGGTAACTGACATAAAACATAATTATGGCATCAGATGTAGACTGATATCAGTTTGTTTTGGGCTCAGAAAACTTTCAGTGCTTGATAGTCTGTTGTACAGCAGGTACAGCAAGGTAAAATACATGCCTGGAGAAATTTGCCAGGTCATAGACATGGCAAGCTTTTTATAGGCAGACCATGTAAGAAAAGAGCTGATGACCTGCTTAAGCTAAGTAGGCATCAACTAAAAATGGTAGCTGCGATCCTCACAGGACATGCTGCTGTAAGAGGGCACCTGTATACTGTGGGCCTGTTTGATGAGGATCCAACCTGCAGATTTTGCAGGAAGGAGACTGAAACAGTGCGGCATATTATTTGCTGCTGCGATGCTGCAAGGAGGAGGAGGAGGAGGAGAATGAGGAGGATGAGAAGGTAATACACATAATGCAAGAAGACAGCTGTCATGTGTGGAAAAGTTCACTGCCACTATTCCCAAAAAATTTACACATATTTTAGTGTACTGGTGTTCACAAAGATAAACTTGTATAAAAATCAAACTGTAATTCACTACTGAATAAGAAGAATGCACAACTGTCCACTTTAGGTCATGTAATGCTGCTTCAGACTTCTGCCACATTGATCAATATGTCTGCACCACATACGACCCAATGTTGCTTTATTGCTTTCTATATATGACTACATATATACAAAAAAAAAATGAAATTAATGTGATACAAACTAAAAGAAAATTAAATGTGTGGTTTTATATATGCTACAAACACATGTTCAAATACAGCACTATAAGGCAATGCAGTCTACCTTAAACTCAAACGAGACTTCCTGGTTTTGCTGTGGCATGTGGTGTATCTTTGGCTAGGACCACTGCTGGTTGTTCAGTGTCCTTCAGCTATGGATATGTATTAATTACACCGCTTTTCTTTATCTTGAATAATGTAAAACACACAAAAAATGAAATGGCCGTGAAATGCAGGTTCCATTCCACACAACAACTTTCATTTGAAACATACTGTGCTCCCACAAATATCAAGAAAGTTATACTTGGGTTGTGGGCAGGAACACAGGCAGGCCTTCTTGTTAAGTGATTGCTACAATCGCCAGCCTAGCTATAAGAAAACTGTAATGGCTCCACAATTTTTCACAAATTCTCCAGTACCAAATTTCATGTAAATCTGTTCAACAGCCATCACATTGTTATGTGTGTACACTTGGACAGATGAAGCAGTTTTACCTGGCCCTCCACAGACATGACAATGCACCTAAAAATAAATTCTAACATCCACCCAGGATCAAGTTATCGAGCCACCTGTAGAAAATGCTGCTCACATAACTGAGTGGCTGCTCAGTGCTTTGCCCAAACACTGTGTTACAACGACAGAACAAAACATGTATAATCATCAGCAAGAAATTCAATGTGAAAGAAATTTTTAACACAGACAAAGCCACACTAAGTATACAGCAATTCACAAAATGTATCAGAAGGTAAGTATTTCAACTGGTACTGCAGCAGAGATATGACAGATGCAACTACAGTATCAAATAATAGACCCAATAACGCTGCACAGGTAAAACAGATATTTGTCTGGTGTGATACCATCACAGCACCTAAGAATGTGTAACCGAAATTTAATGAAAACAGATACACTGTACATAATTTGATGTGAAAGTGAAACTGTTTAACTAAAGATAAGTGCACCATCAGTACTAACAATAAAATAATAAAGCTGTTCCTTTCCATGCCATGAATGCACACAGGGGGATTTAGAAGTATAGCTCCACTCCTTCTTAACCTAGGCACTGGAAGATTGCGAGTTGTCAACTTAATGATCCAGCTGTATTAACCCTGGGAAGGAACGCCAGTACCAATTAAATAGGAGGTTTGGTGTTCCGCAGGGCTGGTCTGTATGGTTTTAAAGAAGAGAGATCTCGTGCCCGTGCCGGGATCTGACTCCCAGACCATTCAGCCTGTAGCTAGTATTTATACCAAATACACTATCCTGGCTGTGCCAGTACCACCAGTATGTTCTGTTCATACAACTATTTCAGACACGAAGGGAGTGGTCTTTCCCTTAACCAGCACTCTCTACACTGGCTATCTAGCCAAGACAGATGAATGGAATATGAGTACAGAGCAGTGGTGGAATAGTAATGACAGAAAAAAAAGCAAAGAACCCTGAGCAAAACTTGTACCAGTTCCAGTCTATCACAAATCCCACATGGAACAACATGGGATCAAACCTTTTCTTCTACAGTGACAGGCCAATTTCTAACTACCTCAGCCATGGCACAACCCACTTAGCTAAAAAATATACTGTTGCTGATGGCCATGTGGCCTAGGGCGTAGGTCTGAAATTGCTTGATGCCTCGGATCACAAGCTTGAATTCTGCTGAAAACATGAGTGTTTGTCTCTTGTGTACGTTGTGTGTCATGTCGGTAGCGGCCTCCGCGACAAGCTGATCACTCATTCAGAGGAGTCCTGCTGGGTGTGTGTCTAATTGTGTATGATCTAGAAACGTCAACAAGGAGGTGGCCTAGGCCCAAGTTGGGATATTGTGCCACAGGATACACACACACACACACACACACACACACACACACACACACACACACACAA
>Ga0268261_10001991_pt1 | contig 14497 bp, 10 predicted proteins | sample TergutNc150P1_FD_190353 | JGI IMG/M metagenome (GOLD analysis project Ga0268261, IMG submission 190353) | Nasutitermes corniger P1 segment gut microbial community from laboratory colony in Florida, USA - Nc150 P1 (SPAdes) (version 2) | ecosystem: Host-associated > Arthropoda: Insects >... | reverse complement strand
AGGGATCTCACGCGTCGTTGGACATAAAGGCACCTAGCGGAGAAGGTGGAAACGTCTAAAGGCAGGGGAAAGCAATGGTAACCTACCCCTAAGAATTTGCCCAGGATGCAGTGTGCCAGAGCCATACCGGTCGCCTGACTGGGTTCTGGTTCCTGCTAAAACCGGCCTAAGGACTGAATACTAATGAATGAATCTTGGAAATATTAAAACAAACCCCAGTTATATTTGGTACCATGGGCCTACATAATACACTGTTAGGTCAAATTAACTTCACTGCCAAAATGTACTGGTTCAGAATAACCCTTCCTTTACAACAGTTTCTCATTTCCTCCAAGCATGTTTCATAAAATACAGCAGCACACAATATAAATCACAAATCACACTTGTACACAAGTCTTAATATGGTGAATATTCAATGATTTCAGGATTATATAAAGAAGGAATTACATAAAATCACTATAAACCAAAGCTGAATTTGCCTGACAATTTTCCATTGTATATTCTCTATAAACAATTTCATCAAAATCCTTTCAGGGGCTGCTGAGAAAAAATTTGCAAATTGACAAACACAAGCTTACAATCATGAATTTATTTTATGCACTTCACACCAAAAATGACCAATAATGTAACTACTGTAAAATTGTGTGAATACTGAAATTAGTATAACAGAAAAATAAACAAATTAGTTCTTACACAGCCAAATTATCTCTTTCTGTTTTCCCATGATGGTCTACAGTGCATTTAATGGTTGTAGAAACAATTCACTTCACAGGTTAGAAGTTTAATATTTTCATCATTAAAAATAGTTTATTTGTATTGGTACTGTTTATGCCATTTTCTGCAGTGCAGTTCAGTTTTCTTACATGGTCAGTCCAGCATGCTAAAAAAATTTGTAAGCAGGTTCAGTTTCTCCATGTCACTGTAGTGATAAGAAACGTACATTGCCATAGAATGGCAAATGCTGGTTTCATTATGTATACAAGTTGGTGACAAAATGTGTAGAACAAGTTTATTTATACTGAATACAGAAATCTTGAGAGAATTTAAGCTGGATTTCACATAAAATTGTTGAAACTGCACAAGTTTTCAAAGCAGCGATTTATATACAATAAATAAATACACACAGAAGAATGAGTACTTTGCAGACACATCTAGCACACAGAAGATGTAAATGACTTTAGTATTTCACAGTGTTACCTACATGTTTTTCTGTATAGTGAATCACAGATGGTGGAAGGGCATGAGGCCGCTCAGCATTTCTGATCTCATGAGACAACTCATAGCCTTTTGGCAGACCATTGACAAAATTCTTCTTGTGCTTGATGAGCCCCAGCCACATGTAAATCTGAAGTTTGACCTGGATCGTCCACCCACTAGGTCCCATGCCTCGTTTTCCAGGTAGCTGTATGAAAAATATATCACACTCAGCACTCAGTTAATATTTCAATCTGGCAGAAGACTACAATGTTTCAAAATTCTATTAAACCTGTGTGTTTCTTCAGTATACAAAAACAATTAATATTTCTTCATTTTTGACAACCTAAATATACTCCTACATTATGCAACAAAATCTAAACCACTGACAGCCATGCTATAGATGTCTGTATCTCAGGAAATTTGTCTCTCACAATATGACAGTCAGATGAGATTAAGAAATTCAGTCATTGCTCTTATTGTGCCCACTGGAGAGATAAAAAATAGTTTATCCTGTGCATGTCATGGAGTCACATGGGGGAGTGGACCACTCATTTTTAACCTTGGACTTAGACTATAAATGATCAACTTCATACCATGACCACATTACTCAGGGAAAATAGCCGCAGTATACAATTAATATTGGAGAAAGTTTTCAGGAACAAATAAAAAGAGTGAACAAAAACAAGACTTACAACATGAACAGTTACAATGTACTACGCCCGCCCGCCCACCTACCTGCCTGCCATATCTATCAAATTTTATATGCAAATTACTTTCACTAGTACCTTCAGAAAGAGTGTCTGTACTCTTCCACATTCACGACCACTTTCTTCATCAACAATTGAGTAGATCAGGTCACGGGCTGGAATTCGTTGGTATGCTGTCCTTTTGCCAGAACTTATTACCCATATAAACACATCAGGCATTGGCTGCTGAGGCTTTAAAGTAAACAATTTGCAAATCGTCAGTAAACTATCACAAGAATGAAACATTAGCAACTTATTCTCAAAATAAACCCAAATAATCATGTAATGAAGCAAATTAGATAAAACACCTGTAGTTACTGAATAAACTTCTTTACAGCAAAAACACCAAGAATCATGCAGATATACTGTACGACCTTATATTAACATGTATCAGAGCATTTCAACAATGCAGAAACTTGAGTCACTACTATATATTGGAGACAAAGAAGCCCTGTGGGCAGTAGAATTATCTATAGTCCCCTAAAAGAAAAACATTCGAGGACCAAATTTCTGTTTATTATTTAATGGCTATAATTATTTTTATGACAAAGGGTCCTCACATTTGTGATTTTGATGTATATGGCCCTCTGAAGAAAACATCCAAAAGTTGTCATTGCCAGACAGATACAGTAATGCAGTATGTTGTGTGCCACTCATTTCATCAGCATGTTGCAGAACTGGATTAAAAAATAATTTAGTGCCTGTTAACTGAAGGGTTGGAAGCCCCAAACCTTGTAGTGTCTGCATAACTGGATGTTATATGTTAATGGTAACTGCCCTTAAACTGATCTAAAATTAATGTTCTATTCAGGTGCCTTATACAAGGTTTTCATGGTGGCAAAAATTAATATTGTGATCCTCTAAGTTATGACATCAAGGAATTCTGTATGTGATTACTAATGTTTTGGGGCAACCTACTACCTACATATTCATGGTTGCAATTGATTTCTGATGGTATGGGTTATGTGAATGAAAACCTTGTAAATGTCTTTGATTATGTAAAGTTTATCTATCCAACTTACCATACACTACACTACAAACATAAACAGAAAAGTTACATTTAACCCTGTGGCTGAGCACCACGCTATTAAGTGTACAGAAAAGTAAACCAGGAAGCATAGTCCCATATTTTGTCACAGCATAGAAGTTTGCATGGGCTCCAGTGCTAGTGTGAACATAATGAAAAAGGGAAAACCTCCTGAACTTCTTCAGAAACAGACACCAGCTGCATAGACTGTAGCCAGTCACTTCACTGAGGAGCTAACTTAGATCTTCCACTGTCAAGCTCTATTACAAACACTCCATATGGACCTCTACTCACATCTTCAACAAGGAACTTCAGCTTCTGTAGGTAGGTCTGTGCTGTCTTATATCTCTCCTTGAAGGAATTTTTGGTGACAAGAGCTTTTAGGTTTCGCGCCATGCTTCCAATTTGTTCCTATTTTATGAGAAAAGTGGTATTATTCTTTGCACAGGTAAAAGTACAACATGAAGTAAACAAGTAATTCAGCAACAGTGATATACATTTAAACTGAGTTATAATGCCACTAAGGGGACTGAATATTTTGTGTTGTTATAAATGAGTGCAATAAACATGGAGTATAATGTTGTGGTCAGCAGTGAGAAATTAATTGATACCATAGAATGTCTGATGCTATAAGTGAGGTGCCACATAAACCAATTCTATTATAACTGGGTTCAACTGTACATTATGGTGAAGAATTTGTTTAAGAAGCTTTGAAAACCAAAGTCTGCATTGTTCAATGATTACAAGCTAATGGCTTCAACTGCCCAGATAAGGTAGGAGAAGTTTCTAAAACCAATCAGGGGAAAAGAGTTTGGTTTCAGTACATTTTATCCCATTTGTAGCATGGTAAGCCTTAACTTTATGTGCCACATAGCATCAATGGTCTGAATTGTTTCCATCAGTGATCAGTGTATTTTTAGTGTAGAACATCAACTCACAATTTCTCTTTGACAGAGTTTAAGACGTTCCTTGTCGAGCTTCGTTTTCCCCATCCCAGCACCTGATCCATTTCCTTTTGTTATAGAAACAAAGCGAGCACAACTGATAGAAAACTCTTCCAACACAGACCGCAGCATTTTCTCTGCATTTGGGTCTTCCAGCTCACTGAGGGAGTGCACCTCTGACAGGCCTTCTTCCTGGGGACAATGAATGGTCTTACAACACCACCTTGTTTTAACAGGACAAAAATTGTTACACAGTTATACATTACAATGAAATTAAGCTTTATGACCAACAGCAGGCCCTCTCTTCTTCTGGCAAAGTTCTGAGCACTATTCTGCACTGTTCATATTTAATGTATTCTGACAATATCAAACACATTTAATTTCACTACATCACATAAGCCTTGCAAAAAAGAGAAGGCAGAAATATTTCATAACACTTCTCCAAGTCGCTGGTTGTTTCTGTTATCTGCTACCTGAAGTGAAAAAAATAAGGCACTATTACATCAGAGATGCATTATTACAGACATTTTAAAATGATGGATTTTTTTTAATATGGTCCATATTCCATGCATTAATTTGTATAATGTGTATCAAGAACCTACAAAATGCACTCAATTCCACTGATGTATTTTTATTGTGATATTTTCACCTACATATTTTGGCTGATAATCCAGCCATCTTCAGGGTGACATTTCTGTTATAAGAATACAGTGCGATCAAATGCATGAAATTACTCCACAGTATTGGAATTCATAAGACAACATTGTGAAGTAACTCAACACATGCAAACACACTTTATTCTTATAACAGAAATGTCACCCTGAAGATGGCCGGATTACTGGCCAAAACATGTAAGTGAAAATATCACAATAAAAATACATCAGTGGAATTAAGTGCATGTAGTTGGTTCTTGAAACATACTGAACAAAATATTTATTCACAATTAAATTACTAAATTTTTCTTTGTCACATCTTTATCTGATCCAGGCACATTATAAACTGCAATACAACACTCGACCACCATCAAAGTGGAATGAGGCAGTAAAGAAGTGCAACAGTCAATAAGACCAATGCTTTGAGCCAGTCACACTGGCTCAGCATACTGACAACAGTTGTACTGCAGCTGATCAACAGTGTAAGTGCTACCCACATTTGCAATAAGTAAGTGTGCTGAAATTTAAACAGATTTATGAAACCAACTTGATTTACTACCACATATGTGATAGCAGATTGTGTACATTGCTCACCAATTTGTCCACAATCCTGGCTATGATGTTGGAGATGTACATGCGCCTCCTGTAGTCAGGCCACACTGAACGCACATGCATGCAAGGCTTGTTATCCCAGTATGGCAAGAAGTGATATATGTGATCATTAGTCATTGGTTTGGCAGGTGATGTGGTGCTTTGCCATGACAGCGAACCCGCAGTTACTGTTTCTGTTGGAATATGAGATTCTGGCATTATTATGTCTTTTATTGAAAAAATACACACACAGCAAAGATAATGGTGCCTCATCACATTTTTTTATTACAAAAAAGTTCTGGATCAAAATTATATTCTGTCCCTATCCCTCACTAACCAACAAATGGCCACAAACCTGTTCATCTTTTGTGACATCAGATTCACCATAGGCCTTCAACACACAGTAAACAAGCTGAACATGTGTGTACTGATGTTTTTGCAGTAACTTGATTGAGGACTTCTTTCTTCTGGGATATAATGCCACGTCAACAGGTAAACTGTTTCTGACATTTCAAAGAAACACCTTCAAAATGTTGAAAACTAATTACCCATTGATGTGGCATCATATTTCAGAAGGACAGAGTCCACAGATGAATTTCTCTGTAATGTTGTTAACTTTCTTTTTCCTTGCACAATGTTTAATTTCATCTTGTGAAGGATGAGATTGTCACAATGGTGACTGTGAAGATTAGTGTATCAATAAAGAATGCTTAAAAAAGTCAATACAGATACAGAGACAAGGTGGGGTATGGGATGGCTCTCGGGAAACTAATAGGAACGGGGAAAGAAAGGGGAACAGAGAACTTAGTCTGGGGCCTTACTTAGGGGCAATCTGTACAAGCCCAGCATGCTGCCCTGATACACCCTGCCCCTATATGTATAGTGGCTTTTACACATGAAGCTGATTTTTCTTCCCTGTGGACAGAGGTAGCAGAATCCTCTGAACTGTCAGTATATATCTGCCAGATTACATGGCGTCACATCACAGAAGACAGTAATCTTCAAAATTGTTTCTGAAAAAGTTCTTCATTTTAAGTTTTGCTCAATGTGGCACTCAAATACTTCATCCCCAAGAGACAGCTGAATATAATTTCTTTGTTTGAAATCATACCTAGATTTTCATCACTGTCTGATTCACTGAAGTCCTTTGATGTCTCATTATGGCCATCCAGAGAGTTTCCTGCATTACCAATACTGACTTCAAAGAAAAGAGGTTTATCTCCCAGTTTCTTGTCTATCATAGTGGCATCAATAATTGTGGCAAATAAAAAGAACTCTTCATTCTTTCCGTAGGACGTCTGCAAAAAATCAATATTAACTGTCCATAAAGTACAGCAAAATTTTCCCAGTTCCCAAGCACACGATAAATGCATACAAAGGGTGCAGAGATAAAGCTCCAGTCACTCTTAATTGATGCAGCTTACATGGTCAGTAACCTTTGGGTTACACCTTTAATCCTGAACACTAATATAAAAAATGATAAATCTATTGTTAGACTGGCAGTCACCTAAAGACAGGAATAAAGTTGGCTTTCAGACTGTCATATATGTATATAAATTTATTGGTAATGACCAAACACAGCATAATAAATCAACCACTGTTATATGCCTTCACATAACAATCAAATAGAATCAAATAAACAAAGAAAATTTGGTCTTACCTCACTGATTGGGAATGTGGGTTCCACCTCTACCTCTGATGGTGCAAAATCAATGTTGTCTGTGATTTCAGTACGGATGGCTACAAGAAGGCGGGCCCTGTAAGAGACTCCCTCTCCCAGACCTGTATTAAGGTTTGAATGCTCATCAATTAGACTGTAGTCTCTTGTTGACCCATACAGGTGGATAAATGTGGGACCAAAGGTTGGTAGAAACCCTGTGAAAATATGGGTGATTAAATACTTTGTCACATTTCTCTGGAATAAAAACTAATATTTAGATTTATGTTTACAATAATATACCTTGACACTTTCATGACAACTCTTTAGTGTATGTTAACCCTTTGTTATTCCATTCAAATTTTCTATATTCTAATCTTATTAGATTATTTGATTTAAATATCCTTTGGAGAAAACTGCACAATGAAGAGCATCATGATTGACACTCTTTCCAAAACAATTTTTGGAGGAGAATGAGATGGGTGGGAAATATATGGGAGAGATTAGGAATGCATACAGGGTTGTGGTGGAGAAGCCTGAGTAAAAAGACTGCTCAGAAACCTAGGCATATGTGGGAGGATTATTATAAAATAAATCTTCAAGAAATGGGATGGGAGGATATTATGGATCGGATTGAGTTGGCTCAGGATAGGAACAAGTGGCAAGATCTTGTGAATGCAGTAATAAAGCTTCAGGTTGGAGACAATGTGAGAAGTTTCTTGGTTGGTTAAGAAACCATTGCATTCTCAAGAAGGACTTTGCTCCATGGAGTTAGTGAGCGAATTAGTTAATTATTAAATGTTCTTTACATACACTATATTATAAGGCAAGAGATCTCAGTCATTGATATAACTACCTACAAGATGGATACCCAGGGTTCAATTCCCAGCATAAGCATGGACATTTCTATATTATGCTCCCATTTTATTCTCACTGACAGTATAATTGGTATTGCCATATTTTACAACACATTTAATGCACCTTCATATTTCACTGTGAAATCAGGAAAAAAAATCCATGTATATTAAATGTATTTAATTTATATGTACAAACAATAATTTTGGCCCATATGCACCGTTTCCATAGCCTGAAAGGAATTAGCAGGTATGAAATCTGATACAAGCAGGCAGAATGATGGGAAGTCATCACATTAAGCAAAACTGAAAAGGCATTATTCTGTGTCACGTGACCTACAGCATGTTCTCACAGCCATACAAAGCAATAGAAACTGCCTGTCACAGAAGATTATCACGTGGATAAAGACAGTATTACGTACACAGACTTGTTGCAGGCGTGGCATGCAAGACTGCTTTAACTACCTGAAGATTTACATGAACACAGTGCACAGCCATCCCTATATTGTGGAGTACATATTTCTCTTTTACAGGTGAGTCAAGAGGACACTAATATTTCTCAGACTAGTTCAATAAATTAAATTGTGTACCCAAATCTTTTAGAACAGAAGAGGTAGGTGATATAGGGTACACAATTAAATAAAGCAATGCGTTTCTGAATAACTTTCCAATCTTTATTATCTCACAACTGAAGCTGTATGTACCATAGCTTTAGAGCTACAAAAATTAATGATGGATTTATTTCAGCAAGCCTTCTTTCACACACATTTGTCTGCATGTTCTGACACTGATCTCTCTTATCCCAGGACCAAACACCACACTACTACCATGCCACAGTTCTGTATAACAGAGGGACCACAATTCTACAGTTCTGAGTGATGGAACTTCCTCACTGGTACAGTTCTGTGTGGTAAAACTATTATGCCTATAGTTTCATGAGAGGGAACTATGACACTGCTACAGTTCTGTGTGGAAGAACTACAACACTATTGTTGTGCGTGACAGAACTACCACATTTCTGTGTGTGTGTGTGGGAAATACCACAGTGCTACAGCTCTGTGATGGAACTACCACACAGTGACAGTTCCAGGGAACTACTACACTGCAATTCTGTCAAGGGAACTACAACAATGCTACAGTTCTGTGTGCTGGAACAAAATTTCTACAATTCTGTATAATGGACCTAGCACACTGCTACAGTTCTGTGTGGAAGAACTATAACACTACTGTTGTGCATGATAGAACTACCACATAGCTACATTTCTGTGTGGAGGAAATACCACAGTGCTACAGCTCGGTGATGGAACTACCACACAGTGACAGTTCAAGGGATCTACCACACTGCTACACTTTTGTCAAGGGAACTACTACATTGCTACAGTTCTGTGAGCTGGAACAAAATTTCTACAATTCTGTGTGATGGAACTAGCACAATGCTACAGTTCTCTGTGCAGGAACTACCTGAGGAGGCTCACCCTTCTCTCCATCATTGGAAATATTCTTCAGGTCAATGAAGTGTGTCCCAATGACAGTGTTATTGACAGGGTCATTGTCACGGAGCTGCAGCTTGATGCGTTGACAAAGTGGAGGGAACATCTCTGTAAACACCAGCTGTTCATTCCACACAGGAGCATAACTGTTCTTCTTGACACTTGTCTTGCCCTTGGGGGAAGTAAAACAATTTTCACTGAGATGTCTCCACAACATACAGGCTATTCACTCACAAATACCTGCTGTCATTAACAGATAATTTGCTTTTTAGTCAACATCCTGGTAGAATATATAGACATAGCCTCCAAGTTAAGTGTTCACTTTATACACTTTGTGAAAAAAATCATACTATTCTGATGTTATACTTGGTAAGAATTAAGAGAATATGAAGATATAATACTCAAAAATTTTCAATTTTGGACTACAGAACTACAGAGGAACTATGTCTTCTTTTATAAAATACGATAAAAATGCAACCATTACTTACAGTAAGACCAGCGAAGGAGACCTGGACATATGGATTGACTAGATCCTTCACCTCGCCAGTAAATGCTTTCTTCACATTTGCAACGATGGATGAGTTCATTTTTGGCAGTCCATCTGCCCGATACACTCTTACAATGAAGCGAGCACGTTGCCGCTCCACTGGTACTCCATCTGGCAAAAGCAGGTTTCTGAAATACAGTATCATGTGTCAGACAGAATGGCATTAACAAGACAAAGATGATGATGACGACGACGACGACAACAACAACAACAACACAGTCAAAGCTCCATATGTAAACTACTGTACCAACATGAGAGTAACCAAAGTTATTTCAGTTTCACATTTTAAATTGTCTACAAAAATAAATTACAGTATGTCAGAACTTGGCTCTGTTTCTGTCTGTGGGGAAGAAGGACAGCACATCTACTGTGTGGGGTACAGCAAACAAAGCAAAGTTGGTCCAAAGAATATATTCCCACGTAAGTCTAGTGTTAACGAGGTATTTATCTAATAAGCTACATACAGTAGGTACCCTTTTCTCCTACCTGAAGCACAGACTGACCCAGTCTAAGAAACATAATTTTTCTACACAGACAATGCACATTGGCCAAAGAAAATATTCAAATAACAGTACCTACAAAAAGTCACAGAATAAGGATAATGGGGCAGATTTCACTGTGCTGAGGGCAAAGAATCCTTACTGATACACAGTCCCACAGAACAAGCATTCAGGACATGATGCCTACACTTCTTCCAAGATATCTTTGGAATAGACATAATTATAACAACAGTAGGTGTGCCAAGTGAGAAACCTGTTTCACATTGTGCAAACAGTTGTAGTGAACGAGTTCTGAACTTCTGAATGTCACTTAATACAAATGACCGCCAATCTTTACAGCAATTATGATAAAATATTTTGAATAGATTACTCTCACATATACCTCATTACTTTGCCAATTTTCTGACTGTCCACTGTTCTGCTGCAATTAAAGGACAGATAGATCTCCCAGACTTGGCTGGCAGGCATTTGTTATGCTTATTCTATAGAAATTGTGAATAAAATATATAGCCTTGAAACCCAAATTTATTCTTCTTTGTGGGAAACTAATTTTAAAATTAAAGTTAGAATTACCTTCCATGCTTATGTAGATTATGAAGCACCACTTTGTACAGGGAACACTAAGGTAAGAGAGCACAAACTCTAGAAGGACAAATTTAAATCAAGAAAACACCCCAAAAAAAAAAATCTGCAGTTGGACAAATTTCCCACTTTTCTTCCCCACCAGAACAACCAAACAGCATTTTTATCATTTCCCTCACAAAACACCCAAACAACAGATTTATAAACTTGTTCATATAAAACATCCAAACAACACATTGTCCACACCTCCCCCATACAACACTCTAACAACACATTCCATTTCTTCTCCTATAAACACTTAAAAAACATTGCTTTTAAACTTCCATACTCTGAGTGAAGCAACAGTCCATTCCAGAAGTCTCAACAAGAATTCAATATTTAACTGCAATCCATTTCCATGTGTCTCTAATTCATTGTATCCTGACATTTTAAGCCCAGTTAACTTACATGTAGTTATATATCTGATGTTTTAAAACAAACAATGCAGAAAAAAGAGTTATTATAATTTCATTATGTCCTAAGCAAGGAAAAGTGTGTTAAGTTTTCATTTTTATGTAACAAACATTATTTCAATACAGGTCAGCCGTGACTAACATGTGTTATGGAAAATCTACAGAGTAACAATTCCAACACACACACACACACACACACAAACAGTCTCATTTCAATTAATCCTTTTCATGCTTTTTTTTTTTTCCTCCCCAGAGTCATGACAGCATGTTGTGATGGATTGGTTTATTGATGTTTCAGAAAATGTGGCTTCCCCAAGACATGACCAAACAGCAACCTGGCTTGTTATAAGGACAAGCTCACAAATCAGAATGGCACTTGTCTCAATGCCTTATGGCTAGCAACTACAAATACTAGCACCAAGCCACAGTTTCATCAATCTGCCTTGAAGATCAAGAACTCAAAATCCTGAAGATGTATGTGAAATTTCTCTTCTAAGCATAACTGTTAAGAGATAAGAGAGAGGTTCTTTTTTTGATATTCTGAACCAAATAAAATCAGATCAAAATGGCATATAATTTTAAGTGAAATAAGAAGTGAAGAGCACAGAATCAACGAATATTTTAATCAGAAATTACCTGGTAAGAATGGAGAAAGCAAAGGTTGTAATATGTTAGTGTATGAACACTGAAGTGAACGACTGCAATATAATAACTTTCAACAAATACTCACGCTTCAATATCATCTTCATCCTTCTCACTTTTAGGTGGAACTTTGACTGAATCACCTTTACCAATCACACTGATGTCACATTTTAGATAGCCCTTTGGCCCCCCAGCAATATCATCTGGATCGGTCAGGAGAGCCCATTTATGGTAGAACTGATGATCTGTAATGATGTATGTATATTAACTAGGAGTAAACCAATATAGTGCAATCACTCTATTTATACTTTGTTTAATAATGGTTTCAGTACTAGCTGAGACATTTTATGTCAAATGGTAGAATGATGAATGGATAAAGTACTGGAAAGAAGAGAGAAGGAAGCAGTCACACCCTGTTGCAAGGTTCAGTTGGTACTATCCTGGCATTTGCCTGGAGGGACTGAAATAAAACCACAAAACTTCAGGTTTGTCAATTTCCTGGGTGAGATTGGAAATGGTTACCTCTCAAATATGTCACAAGCATTATCACCTGGGCTTTCTTGTTTGGTCCCTAATTACAGTTTCAGTGACAAGGTATGTAACTTTAAAGAAAACATGATTGTCACAATTGGTTTAACTGCTCAAGGACTCTGTCTGAATCTGTTTGGTACACACTAGGATATCCATCACTCCAATATTAGGCTGTAGTTTTGTAAACTGAACTCTGTCACCAAATCCAGTCTGATATGTTCAGAATTGTGAACTTTCCACATTTTGACACATCCTGTAGGGTGCTATTTAACCATACAAGGTAACTATTTTAAATGCTATATATTTATACTGATTGGAATATTTACGACAATTATAGATTTTACCTAAAATAATTTTATCTTCAATATGTGCCAAGTACATACTCCACACAAATGGCAGTCACCACCAATCAATAGTCACTTCTCTTAAAAGAGTTAATTTTTCCAACACAAAGAGGTCTCTAATGTAGATTGCAGTGTTTGACAAAAAAAATGTACATTAAGTTAAGTGCAAGTAAAAAATTCTTCATTTATTTGAGATATGTTCATGCCTTAGATTTAGAAAGTGCATCAATTTATTAGTTTCATTCACTAAACACCAACTGATAACAATTTTCTGTGTACACATATTTACTTACATGTATTTTAGTGCATATACTGTATATAATTACAGTACTGGTATATTTTTGTTACACCATAGTTACATATATCCTCAAACATGACAAGCCTGTGAGATGGCTACCTTAACACAGACATATGTGTACTTCTTGGACAATTTAAAGTATTCGGTAAGCAATCTCGGAATAGCATACAGGCTATCTGACCTTCCGTCATCACCAGTGGCTGAAGCTACTATTTGAATTACACAACTGAAACTACAAAAACAAAAAAAAAAAAAAAAATTTAAATTTTTGGAGTATAAGTATAGCTATACTGCATAAAAAATACTCTATAAAATAACAGGTGTAACAGTGACCACCTAAGTGTATCATGGTGACCTTGCAACTGCAATTTACTGACTCCTATTAAATTCTGTTACATACAGTCATGCTGTGCAAACACTGCAGCAGAAAAAAAGCAAACAAATCATTGCAAACAGAATGCAGCAGCCAGTGCAGACACAGAGTGGGTGAGACACACAAAATAAGAGTGGACATTATATGACAATTAGCTTAGAAAATGTAATACCATCATTTAAATAATTTCAGTAGACACATTTATGCACTATTTTATGGAGTGCTTACAGAACAGTGGGAAGGATTTTTCTGATTACTAAGAACAGAGAATCAGATAAAACTGGAACTTCTCACATTCAGTATAGTTAATAGTAATGCAAATCCTCCTCTGGACAGCACTCTTACTGGTAATGGTAACAGTTCTTTCACTGTAAAAATAGTTAGATTGTTTATCATATAATGACATTAAAATAAATCAGATCAAATAGTAATCTGTTTTATTAATCAGTATGCAGCTCAACAGTGGTTTTCCAACACCTTTAGGGAAAGTGAGACTTGCCTAAGATGGGGAATAAAGTGAAAAATGCATACAAGGGACAACTACTTACAACACTATAGTAGTTCTAAGTGATCAGGCTGCAAGGAGATTGTACAGTAACTTGCATAGTTAGACTATGCATGGTGACATAGCACTGCTTATTAGGTTTGTCTATTGAAAGTCAGACACGGCATATACTTCAGCTATACAACTGTGCCAAGATAAGACTAAAGATTCAATTACAGAATACCGTGTTACTTTTTATTGTATCTTTAAGCATTCTGTACATGAAATTTATGAGATGAAGTTACATCAGTCTGTCTGCACTTTATATCACCGAAAGTAATGAATGAATTCTATTACATTCAACATTTGGATACACATTAAAACATACCAAGTAAGTTTATATTTATATGACGTTTCAGATTTTCAGGGTCATGATTATTCCTATTGTAATATTCTGTATTATGATACTGTGAAAACTTAAGTACTCCCACTACAGGCCTAGTGGCCCTTGGGGTTTCTGGTAGGTTAAGGCTCCAGAATTTCTAGACACTCGGCACATGAAGGTGGTAAGGTCGTCACCCTTAC